>OJTZ01000005.1_pt1 | contig 251349 bp, 227 predicted proteins | sample 1601481 | NCBI WGS metagenome assembly OJTZ01 (sample SAMN04436660, study PRJEB24849) | human gut metagenome | biome: human gut; feature: NICU; material: stool | host: Homo sapiens | place: USA: Saint Louis, MO | collected 2010-05-08
AGGCCAGCTCGCAGGTTTTGCAACCGGTGCAACGGGCGGAATCGATAAAAAATCCATACTGAGTTGTCATCGGTTACTCCTTACAGCTTTTCAACCTGGACGAGGTTGGTATGCGATGGGTTGCCTTTCGCCAACGGCGACGGACGCTGGGTGGTCAGCACGTTAATGCTGCCGGCCTGATCCACGCGTGAGGCGTCCGGGTTATACCAGGCGCCCTCGCCCAGCGCGACGACGCCCGGCATCATACGTGGCGTCACTTTCGCTTCGATATGGACTTCGCCGCGGTCGTTGAAAATACGAATGCGATCGCCATTGACGATGCCGCGCGTCTTCGCATCGATCGGATTGATCCACATTTCCTGACGGCAGGCTGCCTGCAGGACATCAACGTTGCCATACGTTGAGTGGACGCGAGACTTGTAGTGGAATCCCGTCAGCTGTAACGGATATTTAGCAGTCAACGGATCATTGTAATTTTCAAACCCAGGAGTGTAGATCGGCAGCGGATCGATGACATCGCCTTCCGGCAGCTCCCAGGTCGCGGCGATTTTAGCGAGCTCCTGGGAATAGATCTCGATTTTGCCCGATGGCGTGGTCAGCGGGTTGGCCTGCGGATCGTCACGGAAGGCTTTATACGCCACATGATGACCTTGCGGGTCACGCTGCTTGAAGATGCCCTGCTGGCGGAAAGTATCGAAATCCGGCAGTTCGGGAATCGCTTTACGCGACTGCTCATACAAATAGCGCATCCAGCCTTCCTGAGTCCGGCCTTCGGTAAACTTCTCCGCTACCCCCATGCGTTTCGCCAACTCGGTGGTCATCTCATAGATGGTTTTGCATTCGAAACGCGGTTTGATTGCCTGGTCGGCAAAGATGACATAGGACATATTGCCGCAGGAGGCGTCCAGCGCGAAGTCCATCTGCTCAGAGGCGGTACAGTCCGGCAGCAGAATATCGGCGTATTTCGCAGACGACGTCATGTGGCAGTCGATGACCACGATCATTTCGCACTTCTTATCGTCCTGCAGGATTTCGTGGGTGCGGTTGATCTCGGAGTGCTGGTTGATAAGGCAGTTCCCCGCGTAGTTCCAGATCATCTTGATCGGCACGTCGAGCTTATCTTTGCCGCGTACGCCATCACGCAGCGCGGTCATTTCCGGACCACGTTCAATCGCGTCGGTCCACATAAACATAGAGATGCTGGTCTCTACCGGGTTTTCCAGCGTCGGCATGCGCTCGAACGGCAGGCTATATGAACCTTCACGCGCGCCGCTATTGCCGCCATTGATCCCAACGTTGCCGGTCAGAATGGCGAGCATGGAGATGGCGCGGGTGGCGATTTCGCCGTTGGCGTGACGCTGAGGTCCCCAGCCCTGGCTGATATACGCCGGTTTCGCCGTCGCTATCTCGCGAGCCAGCTTCACAATGCGCTCACGCGGGATCCCGGTAATGGTGGATGCCCACTCCGGCGTTTTAGCGATACCGTCGGAACCCTGGCCAAGGATGTAAGCTTTATAATGTCCATTCGCCGGCGCATCGGCAGGCAGGGTTTTCTCGTCGTAGCCGACGCAGTATTTATCGAGGAAGGGCTGATCGACCAGATTTTCAGTAATCATCACCCAAGCCAGCGCTGAAATGAGCGCCGCGTCGGTTCCCGGTCGAATCGGGATCCATTCATCTTCACGCCCGGCGCCGGTGTCGGTATAACGCGGATCGATAATGATCATGCGGGCATTGGATTTCTGCCGCGCCTGCTCAAGGTAGTAAGTCACCCCGCCGCCGCTCATGCGCGTTTCGCCAGGGTTATTGCCAAACAGCACCACCAACTGACTGTTTTCGATATCCGACGGGCTATTGCCATCGGCCCAACCGCCATAGGTGTAATTCAAACCAGCCGCAATCTGCGCCGATGAATAGTCGCCATAATGATTGAGATAGCCGCCGCAGCAGTTCATCAGACGAGCAATCAGCGTTTTTCCTGGCGGCCAGGAACGAGTCAGAGTCCCGCCGAGCGTACCGGTTCCGTAGTTCAGATAGATAGATTCGTTGCCATAATCTTTAATCAGGCGCTGCATATTGCTGGCGATAGTGTCGAACGCCTCTTCCCAGCTAATTTGTTCGAATTTTCCTTCACCGCGTTTGCCGACGCGCTTCATCGGATATTTCAGCCGGTCAGGGTTATAGACCCGACGGCGCATAGAGCGGCCTCGCAGACAGGCGCGAACCTGATGCAGACCGTCGTAGTTATCATCGCCGGTATTATCGGTTTCTACGTACTTAATCGCACCATCAACCACGTGCATGCGCAGCGGACAGCGGCTGCCGCAGTTTACGGTGCAGGCGCTCCAGACCACTTTCTCACTGGCTGGCGCCAGCGTATCAGCGGCGTGCGCAATACGCGTGAAGGGTAAGGTCAATGCGTTGCTGGCCATCGCCAGGCCGCCTATCGCCGTGGTTTTCATTAAACCACGTCGGCTAACTTCGGCAGCCAGTAAAGCATCGGGGGCTTTGATTTTCATAGATACTCGCTTTGGTTGCTCACAATAAGCTGACAATCGTTATATAATTTTATATATATCGGATTTTATTGGCTTTTTATGCTGTATTAATCCAAAGGGAGTATCACCGGATTCACTGAATGGATAATTGCCCGGTATCAATAAGGATATAAAAAAAGCGCCCACAGGCGCTTTTAAGGAAAGAGCAGTAAAGATTAACCGATATATTCGAGGCCACGCATATACGGGCGCAGAACTTCCGGGATCTCGATACGGCCATCGGCCTGCTGATAGTTTTCCATTACCGCAACCAGCGTACGGCCAACCGCCAGACCAGAACCATTCAGGGTATGAACGAGACGAGTCTTTTTGTCGGACTTGCTGCGGCAACGCGCCTGCATACGACGTGCCTGGAAATCCCAGACGTTAGAGCAGGAAGAAATTTCGCGATAGGTATCCTGCGCCGGAACCCACACTTCGAGGTCATAGGTTTTACAGGCGCTGAAGCCCATATCGCCGGTGCACAGCGCTACCTTACGGTACGGCAGACCCAGCAGTTGCAGAACCTTCTCAGCGTGGCCGGTCATCTCTTCCAGCGCCGCCATGGAGTCTTCCGGACGTACAATCTGCACCATTTCAACTTTGTCGAACTGGTGCATACGGATCAGACCGCGAGTATCACGACCATAGGAACCCGCTTCAGAACGGAAGCACGGCGTATGGGCGGTCATTTTAATCGGCAGATCGTCTTCGTCGATGATTTCGTCGCGGACCAGGTTGGTCAACGGCACTTCGGCGGTCGGAATCAACGCGTAGTTGCTGCTATCGGCTTCTTCTTCCAGCGGACGAGTATGGAACAGGTCGCCGGCGAATTTCGGCAACTGGCCAGTACCGTACAGCGTGTCCTGGTTCACCAGATAAGGAACATAGTTCTCACTATAACCGTGCTGTTCGGTGTGCAGATCCAGCATAAACTGCGCCAGTGCGCGGTGCAGGCGAGCCAGCTGGCCTTTCATCACCACGAAACGGGAACCGGTTAGCTTAACGGCGGCGGCGAAATCCAGCCCCCCATGCATTTCACCCAGCGTCACGTGGTCGCGCACCTCGAAATCGAACTGGCGCGGCGTACCCCAGCGGCTGACTTCAACGTTGTCGTTTTCGTCACGGCCCACCGGCACGTCATCGTGAGGAATATTCGGGATCGCCAGCGCGATATCGCGAATTTCCGCCAGCAGCGTTTCCAGCTCGGACTTTGCGGCATCCAGCTGTTCGCCAAGCTTGTTCACTTCCAGGCGTAATGGCTCGATATCTTCCCCGCGCGCTTTCGCCTGGCCAATGGATTTCGATCGGGAGTTACGCTCCGCCTGCAGGTTTTCGGTTTGAACCTGCAGAACTTTACGACGCTCTTCAAGAGCGCGCAGTTTATCTACATCCAGCTTAAAGCCCCGGCGTGCCAGTTTTTCTGCGACTGCGTCTGGCTCGGTACGCAGCAGATTGGGATCGAGCATGCTTATCCTGTGCTTATCGAATTTAAATAGGAAAAATGGCCGCAAACTACGACCACGGAAATAGAGGTAATAACCTTACCGCAACGCCACAATTAGCGGTAGCGTTTTATCTGGCTATTTTGATCCAGTTCGGCAAGCCAGGCGAGCTTTTCAGCGATTTTGCCCTCGAGCCCCCTGTTTGTTGGCTGATAATAGCGCGTTTGCGCCATTTCCTGCGGGAAATACTGCTCGCCAGCGGCGTAGGCGTTAGGTTCATCGTGCGCGTAGCGGTACTCCTGGCCATAGCCCATTTCTTTCATGAGTTTGGTCGGCGCATTGCGTAAATGTACCGGCACGTCGTAATCAGGGCGATCGCGGGCATCGGCCAGCGCGGCCTTAAAGGCGGTGTAGACCGCGTTGCTCTTCGGCGCACAGGCCAGATAAACAATCGCCTGAGCGATAGCCCGCTCACCTTCCGCCGGCCCAACGCGAGTAAAACAATCCCACGCGGAAATGGCTACCTGCATGGCGCGAGGATCGGCGTTGCCGACATCCTCAGACGCGATAGCCAGACAACGGCGAGCAACATACAACGGATCGCCGCCTGCGGTAATAATCCGTGCGTACCAGTACAGCGCCGCATCCGGCGCGCTACCGCGCACGGACTTATGTAACGCGGATATAAGATCGTAAAAACGGTCGCCTTTATTATCAAAACGCGCGCTACGCTCGCCGGCAATTTCGGTAAGCAGTTCCGCTCTCAGCACTCGCTTGCCCGAATCGTCGTTTTCAGCCATATCGGCCATCATTTCCAGCGTGTTCAACGCCCGGCGCGCATCGCCGTTGACCAGCTCGGCAATCGCCTTGCGGGTTTCATCCGGCAGGATAATATCTTGCCCACCGTAGCCTCGCGCTTTATCGCTCATCGCCTGGTTGAGCACCTGCTCGATATCGTCCGTGGTCAATGATTTGAGCAAGTAGACGCGAGCGCGGGAGAGCAAAGCGGAATTAAGTTCAAATGACGGGTTTTCGGTCGTCGCGCCAATAAAAGTAATAGTGCCGTCTTCGATGTGCGGTAGAAATGCGTCCTGCTGACTTTTATTAAAACGATGCACTTCATCAACAAACAGGATAGTGCGTCGACCAGCGTTGCGATTTTGCCGCGCACGTTCGATAGCTTCGCGGATCTCTTTGACGCCAGATGTAACAGCCGAGATACGCTCGACATCAGCATTGGCGTAGCGAGCGATCACTTCCGCAAGGGTAGTTTTACCCGTGCCCGGCGGCCCCCACAGGATCATCGAGTGCAGATGCCCTGCCTCAATCGCCCGCGGCAGCGGTTTACCCGGCGCCAGCAGGTGCTGCTGGCCAATGTACTGCGCTAAATTTTCTGGCCGCATACGGGCGGCCAGAGGTTGAAATGCATTATCGGAAAAATCGAGCGAAAAGTTGCTCACATTCGCCTCTACTTACGTTGATCGTCCACCGTCACCCCTTGCGGCGGCGTAAAAGTGAACTTAGATGCGTCGACGGCGCCATTCTGCTGCGACTTCAGCTGATAGCTGCTGCGCTGGTCGTCTTGCTCAACGGCGCTGAACTGATGGATAGTACCGTCACGGCCGACATTGATTGTGAACTGCTTGAGGTTGCCGTTACCGCTTTTCGGCGTCAGCACAAAATCATCGCCGTTTTGTTTGATGTTGTATTGCTGCCAGTCCGCTGACTGGTTGCGGGCGATCAGCATGAACGGCGTGTTGCTGGTCGCGTTTTTCAGCCAGGTTGCGGTTGCCTGCTCCACAAACGGATTATAGAACCACAGCGTTTTCCCATCCGATACCAGAATACTTTCATCCGGCTGGGTCATATGCCAGTTGAACAGATTCGGGCGCTTCACCCACAAATCGCCCTGCCCGTCCTGCACGGCATTACCGCTTGCGTCGGTCACTTTCTGAGTGAAGCTGGCATGGAAACTGCTGACTTTATCCAGACGGCTTTTTAAGTCGCCGGCAGCGTCTGCCCAAACCTGGCTTACCACGAAGCCAGACAATAATGCACAGGTGATGGCAAGTTTCTTCATTGTTGATCCTTATTGTGCGTCACTCCCGACGCGGGAGCCTGTTCTGTCCCTACTGTAGAGCCGTTGAGAGCAACGGAATAGCAGAACAGGCTGATTTTGCGCTTATTTACCGAACTTTGCACTTACTCGAAGGGCGGCGGCGCCAGGACTTCACGGTTACCGTTATGGCCTTGCTCGCTGACGATCCCCTGAGCTTCCATCTGCTCAATGATACGCGCCGCGCGGTTATAACCGATACGGAACTGACGCTGCACCCCCGAGATCGAGGCTTTACGCTTCTCGGTTACGAAGTTGACCGCCTGATCGAACAGCGGATCCAGCTCTTCCCCGCCATCAAAGCCGCCACCACCGCCTTCGCTTTCGCTATCGGAGGTAATACCGTCAACATACTGCGGACGACCGCGCGCTTTCCAGTCCTGCACCACGGCGTGTACTTCCTGGTCACGGACAAATGCGCCATGGACACGAACCGGCATGGTGGAATTCGGCCCGGAATAGAGCATATCCCCCATGCCCAGCAGCGATTCTGCGCCCCCCTGGTCAAGGATGGTACGCGAGTCAATCTTGCTCGATACGGTGAAGGCGATACGCGTCGGAATGTTGGCCTTGATAAGACCGGTAATCACGTCAACCGACGGACGCTGGGTCGCCAGCACCAGGTGAATACCCGCCGCGCGCGCTTTCTGCGCCAGACGCGCAATCAGTTCTTCCACCTTCTTACCGACGGTCATCATCAGATCGGCGAATTCATCCACCAGCACCACGATGTACGGCAGTTTTTCCAGCACCGGATGCACGGCGTCCATACTGTCGCCCGGTTTCCAGTAAGGATCCGGGATCGGGCGTCCCATGCGTGCGGCCTCAGCGATCTTCTCGTTGTAGCCCGCCAGATTACGCACGCCCAGCGCCGACATCAGCTTATAACGGCGCTCCATTTCATTGACGCTCCAGCGCAGCGCATTGGCGGCGTCTTTCATGTCGGTGACAACTTCCGTCAGCAGATGCGGGATACCTTCGTACACCGACAGCTCAAGCATTTTCGGGTCGATCATGATGAAACGAACGTCTTCCGGCTGCGCCTTATAGAGCATGCTGAGGATCATGGCGTTCACGCCGACCGATTTACCCGAACCAGTGGTACCGGCAACCAGCAGATGCGGCATTTTCGCCAGATCGGCCACCACCGGATCGCCGGCGATATCTTTGCCCAGCACCACGGTAAGCGGCGATGGGTTCTCGCGGAATTTCGGACAATCGAGCACTTCGCGCAGGTATACGGTCTGGCGTTTTTTGTTCGGTAATTCCAGGCCAACGTAAGGTTTACCCGGAATAACTTCCACCACACGCACCGCCACGGTCGACAGCGAACGCGCAAGGTCGCGCGACAGGTTAGAGATACGCGCGGCCTTCACCCCCGGCGCGAGGTTCAGCTCGAAACGAGTGATCACCGGACCCGGCGAGTAGTTCACCACATCCGCTTTAATGCGGAAATCGGCGAGACGCGCTTCGACCAGACGCGCCATCTGCTCAAGCGCAAAGGTATCAACAGGTTCAACTTCGCTCGGCGGTGGCGTCAAGAGATCCAGCGACGGCAGCGGCGTTGTTGGTCTTTGCAGCGGACGGCTGTCGCCATTACGCATCAGTAGCGGATGAATAAGGCTATCCTGCGGCGACGGCGCGGGCTGCTGAGCAACCGGCTGTTGTTGCTGCATTGGCTGCTGCGCAGGTTGATAACCCTGCTGTGGCGCGGCTGCCGGTTGTTGATAATGCTGAGCCGGTTGCTGGGGCTGCACTTCCGGCGTCGGCGTAAACAACGGCTCGCTTGGACCATCATTGACCAGCGTTTTCATCGGCGAGAACTCATAGTCCGCCGGTGAGAAGGGATTGGCTCCCGGCGGCTGCTCGCTGGCATAGCGCTGCTGCTGGGTCGCGGCAAACTGGCGCGCCAGTTCGGCTTCAGCGGCAGCGTCTTCGTCCTGCTCATCGCTTTCGGATTCCCAGGACTCGCCATAGCGCTGTTGCTGGGTAGCGGCAAACTGACGCGCCAGCTCGTCCTGTTCCAACGCATCGGCTTCTTCGTCGCTCAGCGGCTCATTATCGTAATGATGTTCAAGCTCGGCCCGACGCGCGCGCTCTTCAGCAATACGCTGAGACGGCAGCTTAATGCCATAGGAAGCAAGCTCCCGACGCGTCGGCACACGGACGCGATTCGGACGCGGCAATTTCGGACCAATGCCTTCTTTTACCTGTACCCGCGGGCCGCTGGATGCCGGGCTGAAAACTGGCGCTGCGTCAGCGGCGGTTGACGCCACTGAGGCGGCTGCGGCTGCGCTGCCAGAAGTGGTGGCCTGATGAACGCCTGCGGCGACGGCCGTCACGGCGGCGGCATCAACTGACGGTTTGGATGGGGCAGCCGGGGTGGTGATCGGTTTGGTCGCCACCGGGCTCGCCGGTTCAGGGATTGGCTGATACCAGGATTCCAGCAACTCACGCTCGCGCGCGCGCTTCTCTTCGACTTCCTCGAAGTAGTACATCGGCGGGCGTTTAGTTTCTTCCTGAGGAGTCTCAGGCTCAGCGGCTGGCGCCGGTTCCTGATGATAAACAGGTTGTTGAACAGCCGGTTCAGGCTGGTATATCGGCTGCTGCGGATGCGCGGCTTCCGGCTGGTAAACCGGTGGCTGCTGCGGCGCATACTCAGGCTGATACACAGGCTGTTGTGGATGCGCGGCTTCCGGCTGGTAAACCGGCGGCTGCTGCGGCGCATACTGAGGCTGATACGCCGGCTGCTGTGGATGCGCGGCTTCCGGCTGATAAACCGGCGGCTGCTGCGGCGCATACTCAGGCTGATACGCCGGCTGCTGTGGATGCGCGGCTTCCGGCTGGTAAACCGGCTGCTGCTGCGGCGCGTATTCCGGCTGATACACTGGCTGCTGCGGATGCGCGGATTCCGGTTGATAAACCGGCGGCTGCTGCGGCGCATACTCAGGCTGATACGCCGGCTGCTGAGGATGCGCGGCTTCCGGTTGATAAACCGGCGGCTGCTGCGGCGCATATTCAGGCTGATACACCGGTGGTTGCAGGTGAGCGGCCTCCGGTTGGTATGCCTGACCTGTCCCCTGCTCCGCCCATGCCTGCGGCGCAACGACAGCGGCGGAGGCGGCGCCGATCGGGTCGGCCACCGTATGGCCGTTCAGTAGCGGATCGTAAGGGTCTAAATCGCCAGGACGCGCGGCGCTGGCGCCTGAGAACAGGACATCATCCGCAGCGACAGGCGCGCCGCTGGCGCTGTATTGTACTGCTTCCGCATCATCCATTCGTTTACCGGAGAACAGCGCGGCATCGGTTTTACGCCCCATCGGGTTGGCGAACTTTTCCGCCAGACGCTTACGACGCGCTAGCGCGCTGCGTAAGATGCGGGCGCGACGTGATTCCCGCGGCTGCGCGGTATCGTCGTCTTCTTCATCTTCATATTCATCATCTTCATATTCGCCTTCATCAACCCAGGTATCGTCCCGACGGGTACGATTACTGGCAAAGGTCAGAATAGAAAGGATTGCGCCGCCGAGTTTCTCGGCAATGCTGACCCATGACCAGCCGGTAAACAGTGTTAAACCCGCGGCCCAGATACAGAGCAAGGCGATAGTGCCGCCGCTGCTGTGCAGCAAGGGTTGTAAGGTGGTGCTAAGCAGGCTGCCAATGACGCCGCCGGAGGCAAAGTACCAGATATCGTCGGCGTTAATTGCCGCCAGGCCGCAGGAGGTGAGGATCAGCGCCAGCGCGCCGATCAAGCGCAACGAAACAGCGAAGTAATCGACATACTCGTCATTTTCCTGATGACGCCATGCAAACCAGCAGCCGCCGATGATAATCACGGGGATGGTGTAGGCCATTACGCCAAAGATGAAAAATAACGTATCCGCCAGCCACGCGCCGGGCATGCCGCCCAGATTATGGATAGGCTCATGCCAGGCGGTCTGTGACCAACTGGGATCGGATGGATTAAAGCTCAGTAATGCCGCCATCAGCCAGATGGCAAAAAGAGAGCAAAGGATGAGTAACGCCTCAAGAACGCGGCGCCCGCTGCTTAGCTTCGTTAGTTTGACTTCTTTGTCTTCGGTGTATTCCTGGCTCAAGAAAGGCTCTCCAGGTATCAGGCAATTTCCTGCCTGCTGCTAAAACGGACAACAGCGCCGGGTCTCCCCGGCACTGTTGCTGTATGGATTAACAGGAGTGTAATCAAACTACGTCGATTTTGCACCTGTTCCGTGTTAGCGCGTCTTGATTACCAGACGATTACTCTGCTTGACTTCTTCCATAACCACGTAGGTACGGGTGTCGTTTACGCCCGGCAGGCGCAGCAGGGTTTCGCCCAGCAATTTACGATACGCTGACATGTCCGGTACGCGGGTTTTCAACAGATAGTCAAAATCACCGGATACCAAGTGACACTCTTGAATTTCTTCAAGTTTTTGTACTGCGGCGTTAAATTGCTCAAACACATCCGGCGCACCACGATTCAGAGTAATCTCAACAAATACCAGAAGTGATGCATCCAGATAATGCGGGTTGAGCAGCGCCGTATAGCCCTGAATAAAACCCTGTCTTTCCAGTCGACGCACACGCTCAAGGCAAGGCGTCGGAGAAAGTCCCACCCGTTTGGAAAGCTCGACGTTGGAAATACGCCCGTCTTTTTGCAGTTCATTCAGAATGTTACGATCGATGCGGTCGAGATCTTTGCCAGGGCGTTTCTTGCTATCTACCATTATTATTGTCTCTCTGTATTCCTTCCCTACTCCTGTTCTGACTCTGCGCCTTCACTGCCAGAGCCCATCCCGTTATTACCCGTACGACGTTGAGTAACCCAGGGGTACGTGAGAAGCCCGTTGCCTGATGGCAGTCACCGACATCACGCATGGCGTCTGTCCACACCATGCGTAGATTTCGCTGACCCGGATAAAAATGGCATTTGCGTGCATGAACATTCGCCACACGCGAAACACTGCTTTTCTTCTTCCATGAATGTTTTCGCAAAAGCACAGGGGATTGTCAAAGCAAAACATCGATTTTTAGTACAAGATGCCAGATATTCATCATCAACCCCCTCTGAATCTCATGTTTTCATCTTATAATCAGGGCGCTAACAGTAGAATTAATTATATTTTCCGCTCGTTAAATCGCCAATCCATCGGCGGGTTCTATTGCACATATCGTTAACAAAATCGCTACGCTCTTTTTTTACGCCCGCAAATTCCCTACAATCCAGCCCAATGTATGCCAATAAAATATGGGGATCTCATGGGCACAGCCAAACACAGTAAACTGCTTATTCTAGGTTCTGGACCTGCAGGATATACCGCGGCGGTCTATGCTGCGCGCGCAAACCTGCAGCCGGTGCTGATCACCGGCATGGAAAAAGGCGGTCAGCTGACCACCACCACTGAAGTGGAAAACTGGCCAGGCGACCCAAACGATCTGACCGGTCCGCTGCTCATGGAACGCATGCACGAGCATGCCACCAAGTTCGAAACTGAAATTATTTTCGACCATATCAGCAGCGTCGATCTGCAAAACCGTCCGTTCCGCCTGGTCGGCGACAGCGGCGAGTACACCTGTGACGCGCTGATTATCGCTACCGGCGCTTCCGCCCGTTATCTGGGTCTGCCTTCTGAAGAAGCTTTCAAAGGACGCGGCGTCTCTGCCTGCGCCACCTGCGACGGTTTCTTCTATCGTAACCAGAAAGTCGCGGTCATCGGCGGCGGCAACACGGCGGTTGAAGAAGCGCTGTATCTGTCCAACATCGCTGCTGAAGTGCATCTGATCCACCGTCGCGACACCTTCCGTGCGGAAAAAATCCTGATCAAGCGCCTGATGGATAAAGTGGAAAGCGGCAATATCGTGCTGCACACCGATCGCACCCTGGAAGAAGTCACCGGCGACCAGATGGGCGTCAGCGGACTGCGTCTGCGCGATACCAAAAATAGCGATAACGTTGAGACGCTGGACGTCGCCGGTCTGTTTGTCGCCATTGGACACAGCCCGAACACCGCTATCTTTGAAGGTCAGTTAGCGCTGGAAAACGGTTATATCAAAGTACAATCCGGCATCCACGGCAACGCCACGCAAACCAGTATCCCTGGCGTGTTCGCTGCGGGCGACGTGATGGACCATATCTACCGTCAGGCGATTACCTCCGCCGGCACCGGCTGTATGGCGGCGCTGGACGCGGAACGCTATCTGGATGGTTTAGCTGACGCTTGCAAATAATCTTTACAAGTCAGTAACAAAGGTAAAGAAGGCGACGAAAAGTCGCCTTTATTTTTGCCCCGTTGTAACATTGCCGTGCCCAAAAATCTCATAACGACACCTGCTAAGCGCGCAATGAATAAAACCCGTCAACAAGAGTTAACCCGCTGGTTAAAAGAAAAAAGCATTATCTCCCGTCGCTGGTTGATGATTTCTCGCCTGCTGGGCGTCGTGAGCGGTCTATTGATCGTCGCTCAGGCGTGGTTCCTGGCGCGAATACTTCACCGAATGATAATGGAAAATATCCCGGCGACGGCGCTGCTGCTGCCGTTTACCTTGCTGGCGCTGGTGCTGATCCTGCGCGCCTGGGTGGTGTGGCTACGCGAACGCGTCGGCTTCCACGCCGGCCAGCATATCCGTTATGAAATTCGCCGCCAGGTGCTTGACCGTCTTCAGCAGGCGGGCCCAGCCTGGATTCAAGGAAAACCCGCCGGCAGTTGGGCGACGCTCATCCTTGAGCAAATCGACGATATGCATGATTACTACGCGCGCTATCTGCCGCAGATGACGCTGGCCGCCTGCGTGCCGCTGCTGATTGTTATCACTATCTTCCCCAGCAACTGGGCAGCCGCGCTAATTTTACTCGGCACCGCTCCGCTGATCCCGCTCTTTATGGCGCTGGTCGGGATGGGCGCCGCCGATGCTAACCGGCGCAATTTCCTTGCGCTCGGTCGCCTTAGCGGCCACTTCCTCGACCGTCTGCGCGGCATGGAAACGCTACGCCTGTTCAACCGCGGCGAGGCGGAAATTAACAATATCCGCGATGCGTCGCAGGATTTCCGCCAGCGGACGATGGAAGTCCTGCGTCTGGCCTTTCTCTCCTCCGGCGTGCTGGAGTTCTTTACCTCGCTCTCTATCGCGCTGGTGGCGGTCTATTTCGGTTTTTCCTACCTCGGCGAGCTCGACTTCGGCCACTACGGCGTCGGCGTCACGCTGATGTCCGGTTTTTTAACCCTGATTCTGGCCCCGGAGTTTTTCCAGCCGCTACGTGATTTAGGCACATTTTACCATGCCAAGGCGCAGGCCATTGGCGCGGCGGATAGCCTGAAGACTTTTATGGAAACGCCGCTGGCGCAGGCTGAACGGGGCGAGAAAACGCTAAGCGATCATGAACTGATTCGCCTCGAAGCCCGCGATCTGATGGTGAAATCGCCGGAAGGCAAAACGCTGGCAGGCCCGCTGAGTTTCACCCTGAACGCTGGCGAGCGCGTGGTCCTGGTCGGCCAGAGCGGTTCCGGTAAAAGCTCGCTGCTGAATACGCTGACAGGCTTTCTTCCCTATGAAGGTTCGCTACAGGTTAACGGCGTGGAGCTGCGCGATCTCGATGCTGAACGCTGGCGTCGGCTAATTAGCTGGGTCGGTCAAAACCCGCAACTGCCCGCCGCCACGCTGCGTGAAAACGTGCTGCTAGCGTGGCCAGAAGCCACGGAAGCGCAACTGCAGCTAGCCCTGGATAAGGCCTGGGTCAGCGAGTTTATTTCCCAATTGCCACAAGGTATTAATACCCCGTTAGGCGATCAGGCTGGCGGCCTCTCGGTCGGCCAGGCTCAGCGTATTGCCGTTGCGCGCGCGCTGCTGGTGCCGTGCCGCCTGTTGCTGCTTGATGAACCAGCGGCCAGCCTTGACGCTCACAGCGAACAGCGTGTGATGCAGGCGCTATCTAACGCTTCTACCCAGCAGACCACGCTGATGGTTACTCACCAACTGGCAGGACTGGCCGAGTGGGATGCTATCTGGGTAATGCAGGATGGACAGATTGTCGAGCAAGGCGGCTATGCGCAGCTTTCTGCCGCTGGAGGCGCGTTTGCCTCACTGTTAGCCCATCGCCAGGAGGAAATTTAAATGCGCGCACTGTTACCCTATCTGGCGCTATACAAACGCCACAAATGGCTGCTGACCCTCGGCGTGGTGCTGGCTATCGTCACTCTGCTGGCAAGTATCGGGCTATTAACGCTTTCCGGCTGGTTCCTGTCGGCCTCTGCGGTGGTCGGGGTCGCCGGGATTTACAGTTTTAACTACATGCTGCCTGCCGCAGGCGTTCGCGGCGCGGCAATTATTCGTACCGCCGGCCGCTACTTTGAGCGTCTGGTGAGCCACGATGCCACTTTCCGGGTATTGCAGCACCTGCGCGTCGCCACGTTTAGCAAACTACTGCCGCTCTCCCCTGCCGGGCTGGCGCGTTTTCGTCAGGGTGAGCTGCTCAACCGCATCGTGGCAGATGTCGATACGCTGGATCACCTCTATTTGCGCGTGATCTCGCCGCTGGTTGGTGCACTGGTGGTCATCCTGGTGGTGACCATCGGCTTAAGCGTACTCGATGTCACCCTGGCGCTCACGCTTGGCGGAATTATGCTGGCGACGCTACTCCTGCTGCCGCCGCTGTTTTACCGTGCTGGTAAGCCGACCGGGGAGCAGATCACCCAGCTCCGCGGGCAGTATCGCCAGCAACTCACCTCCTGGCTACAGGGGCAAGCCGAGTTAATGCTGTTTAATGCCAGCGATCGCTACCGTAAACAGATGGAAAAAACGGAACAGCGCTGGCAGGAGGCGCAGCGCCGCCAGGCTGAGCTCACCGCCCTGTCGCAGGCGCTGATGCTGCTGATTGGCGGCATCGCAGTGATCGCCATGCTGTGGATGGCCTCCGAAGGCGTTGGCGGTAATAGCCAGCCGGGGGCGCTGATCGCCCTCTTCGTGTTCTGCGCCTTAGCGGCATTTGAAGCGCTGGCGCCGGTCACCGGCGCCTTCCAACATCTCGGCCAGGTCATCGCGTCCGCTCGCCGCATTACACAGATTACCGAGCAGCAGCCCGAGGTGACGTTCAGCCAGCAGGCGCCGCAAAGCTTCTCCCAGGTAGCGCTTACCCTGAATGAGGTAACCTTCAGCTACCCGCAGCAGTCGGCCCCGGCGCTAAAAGATATTTCTCTGCAGGTCGCGGCAGGCGAGCATATCGCCATTCTTGGCCGTACCGGCTGCGGTAAATCGACTCTGCTGCAGCTATTGACCCGCGCCTGGGATCCGGCCAACGGTCAGATTCAGCTAAATGGCCAGCCACTTAGCGAGCTGTCTGAAACGACACTGCGCCAGGCGATGAGCGTCGTGCCGCAGCGGGTGCATCTCTTCAGCGCGACGCTGCGCGATAATCTGCTGCTCGCCGCGCCGCAGGTCAGCGACGCCAGGCTTGCCGATATCCTGGCGCGAGTCGGCCTGGAGAAATTGCTTGAAGATAGCGGCCTGAATAGCTGGCTTGGCGAAGGCGGACGTCAGCTTTCCGGCGGCGAATTACGTCGACTGGCTATCGCCCGCGCGCTATTGCACGATGCGCCGCTGATGCTGCTTGATGAACCCACCGAAGGCCTGGATGCAACAACGGAAAGCCAGATCCTTGATTTACTTAGTGAAGTGATGCGCGATAAAACCGTGTTGATGGTCACTCACCGTCTGCGCGGGCTGGCGCGTTTTAATCAGATAATAGTCATGGACAACGGCCAAATTATTGAGCAAGGTAGTCACGCAGAGCTGCTGGCGAAACAGGGCCGTTATTACCAGTTTAAGCAACGTCTGTAAGCTATTATTGTCAACAATTGCTGGTGCGTATTGAGGTCAAAAATGCGTCTGGTTCAGCTCTCTCGTGACTCTATCGCCTTCCCTTCCCCGGAAGGCGCTCTGCGTGAACCAAATGGCCTGCTGGCGCTGGGTGGCGATCTCAGCCCAGCCCGTTTGTTGATGGCCTATCAGCGCGGTATTTTTCCATGGTTTTCTCCCGGCGACCCTATTTTATGGTGGTCGCCCGATCCACGCGCCGTACTGTGGCCGGAGCAATTCCACTATAGCCGTAGCATGAAACGTTTCCATCAACGTTCGCCCTATCGGGTGACGCTCAATCACGCCTTCGGCCAGGTTATCGAGGGCTGCGCCAGCCATCGCGATGAAGGCACCTGGATCACCCATGGTATCGTTCAGGCCTATCACCAGTTACATGAACTCGGTCATGCTCACTCCATCGAAGTATGGGATGAGGATAGGCTGGTCGGCGGCATGTATGGCGTGGCGCAGGGAGCGCTGTTTTGCGGCGAGTCGATGTTCAGCCGGGCGGAAAATGCCTCCAAAACCGCGCTAATGATCTTCTGTCAGGCTTTTGCCCAGGGCGGTGGCAGATTAATTGACTGTCAGGTTCTTAATGCGCATACCGCCTCTTTAGGAGCGATTGAAATCCCGCGCCGCGATTATCTCGATTACCTTTCCGTATTACGCACCTATCGCTTACCGGAGCGATTTTGGGTACCAAGGGTGCTATTTACCGGTAATGGATAAATGTTTTCAGCACATTTCTTAGCGCGGTGGTATAATTGCGCGGTAGAGTAGCTTCTGCCTGTTGCCCCGCCGCCGTTTGGGAATATTAAGAGTCAGATAACGCCCATCGTTCTGTCACTGCCCTTTACGTTTGCGCCTGTCATGTGGTTTTACCGCGTGTATTCCGGGCAATGCGCCAAAACTACTTCGGCGATTTATACCCGTCATGTTTTAAGCTGCAGGCGCTGGCTGCGCGCAATTATTTACCGCCAGCCTGCGACGCGAACTGTTTTGGGTATACGTAAAACTTTACATACTTGCTGAACTTCGGCATTATCTTGCCGGTTCAAAACTACGGTAGTGATACCCCAGAGGACTAGATGGCCAAAGAAGACAATATTGAAATGCAGGGCACCGTACTTGAAACGTTGCCTAACACTATGTTCCGCGTAGAACTGGAAAACGGTCACGTGGTAACTGCGCATATTTCCGGTAAAATGCGTAAAAACTACATCCGCATTCTGACGGGCGACAAAGTGACTGTTGAGCTGACCCCGTACGACCTGAGCAAAGGCCGCATTGTCTTCCGTAGTCGCTAATTGTTTCCGCCGCTAAGGCGTCAGATGCTGAAGGCCGGGCTCCTGCCCGGTCTTTTCATTTCAACTTCCCGCACGCAGGCTGAGTTTTCCGGCGCTTTTACCAACGCCAGGGTGTCGTTTGCCCTTTTTCGCGATCTACGCGCCGAGTTTAACGATAAACTCCCGTCATATCCGGACATTTGACCTGAGCGATAAAAAAAGACCGGGCTGTCACCAACCCGGTCTTTATCACTGAACTATTCAGAATTTATTAATGCGCCGCTTCCGGTTTGTGCTTCTGCGCGCTGTGGAAGCCGTAGGTCAGCACATTGTTGGCTTTATCCAACTCAACGGTGACCTGGCCGCCATCCACCAGCGAACCAAACAGCAGCTCGTTTGCCAGCGGTTTCTTCAGGTTGTCCTGAATCACCCGCGCCATTGGACGCGCGCCCATTGCCCGGTCATAGCCCTTCTCAGCCAGCCAGTCACGCGCTTCCTGACTCACTTCAAGCGATACGCCTTTCTGATCCAACTGTACCTGCAGTTCGACGATAAACTTATCGACTACCTGATGGATCACAGTGGTAGAGAGGTGATCGAACCAGATGATGTTGTCGAGACGGTTACGGAACTCCGGCGTAAAGATCTTTTTGATCTCTTCCATCGCATCGGTGCTGTTATCCTGCTGAATAAGACCAATCGATTTACGCTCGGTTTCACGCACCCCGGCGTTGGTGGTCATCACCAGCACCACGTTGCGGAAGTCCGCTTTGCGGCCGTTGTTATCGGTCAGCGTACCGTTATCCATTACCTGCAGCAGGATATTGAAGACATCCGGATGCGCTTTTTCGATCTCATCAAGCAGCAGCACCGCGTGCGGATGTTTGATCACCGCATCGGTCAACAGCCCGCCCTGATCGAAACCGACGTAACCCGGAGGGGCGCCAATCAAGCGGCTGACGGTATGACGTTCCATATACTCGGACATATCAAACCGCAGCAGTTCAATGCCCAGCGCTTTCGCCAACTGCACGGTGACTTCGGTTTTACCGACCCCGGTCGGCCCGGCAAACAGGAAAGATCCAACCGGTTTATGCTCATGTCCAAGCCCGGCACGCGCCATTTTGATGGCTTCAGTCAGCGCTTCAATCGCCTTATCCTGACCAAAGACCAACATTTTCAGGCGGTCGCCAAGGTTTTTCAGCGTATCGCGATCGCTGCGGGAGACGCTCTTCTCCGGGATACGCGCGATGCGCGCAACCACGGATTCGATATCCGCCACATTGACCGTTTTCTTACGCTTGCTGACCGGCATCAGCCGCGCCCGCGCGCCTGCTTCGTCGATCACGTCAATCGCCTTATCCGGAAGATGACGATCGTTGATGTATTTCACCGCCAGCTCGACCGCCGCACGCACCGCTTTGGCGGTATAACGCACATCGTGGTGCGCTTCATACTTCGGTTTCAGGCCGTTGATGATCTGCACCGTCTCTTCGACAGAAGGCTCGGTCACGTCGATTTTCTGGAAACGACGCGCTAACGCACGATCTTTTTCGAAGATGTTGCTGAACTCCTGGTAGGTCGTGGAGCCAATCACCCTGATCTTGCCGCCGGAAAGCAGCGGTTTAATCAGGTTAGCCGCATCAACCTGACCGCCGGAGGCCGCCCCTGCGCCGATAATGGTATGGATCTCATCGATAAACAGGATGCTATTGGTATCCTGCTCAAGCTGTTTCAGCAGCGCTTTAAAGCGTTTTTCAAAATCGCCGCGATATTTGGTTCCTGCCAGCAGCGAACCGATATCCAGCGAGTAAATAGTGCAATCCGCCATCACTTCCGGCACGTCGCCCTGGACGATACGCCAGGCGAGCCCTTCCGCAATCGCGGTCTTGCCGACGCCGGATTCTCCCACCAGCAGCGGGTTGTTCTTACGGCGGCGGCACAATACCTGAATAGCACGCTCCAGCTCTTTATCACGGCCGATCAGCGGATCGATACCGCCTACGCGCGCAAGCTGGTTGAGATTGGTGGTGAAGTTTTCCATACGATCCTCCCCGCCTGCTTGCTCTTCGTTACCCGGCTGGCTCGCATTGTTTTCCGAAGGCTGGCTGGGCTCGTCTTTGCGCGTGCCGTGAGAGATGAAATTCACCACATCAAGGCGGCTGACTTCATGTTTACGCAGCAGATAGGCGGCCTGCGACTCCTGCTCGCTGAAAATCGCGACCAGTACGTTAGCGCCGGTCACTTCGCTGCGACCGGAGGATTGGACGTGGAAAACCGCACGCTGCAGCACGCGCTGAAAGCTTAGCGTCGGCTGGGTGTCTCGCTCTTCTTCCGTAGCCGGAAGGACGGGAGTGGTCTGTTCGATGAAGGCTTCAAGTTCCTGACGCAAAGCGACCAGGTCCACGGAACAGGCTTCCAGCGCTTCGCGTGCCGAGGGGTTGCTGAGCAAAGCCAGCAACAAGTGCTCGACGGTCATAAATTCATGACGGTGCTCGCGCGCTCTGGCGAAAGCCATGTTTAAACTGAGTTCCAGTTCTTGATTGAGCATAGGCACCTCCCCCAATTTTCATGCCTGTAATCAGGCTTTCTCTAGCGTACACAGCAATGGATGCTCGTTCTCCTTGGCATACTGGTTCACCATAGCGACTTTGGTTTCCGCAACTTCGGCGGTAAAAACGCCGCAAATCGCCTTACCTTCATAGTGAACCGTGAGCATCAGTTGCGTTGCACGTTCTACATCATAAGAAAAGAATTTTTGTAACACGTCAATAACAAACTCCATTGGAGTGTAGTCATCATTGACTAATATCACTTTATACATAGATGGTGGTTTAAGCGCATCACGAACTTCATCTTCTACCAGTTGATCGAAGTCCAGCCAATCTCTCTTACTCATCGTCAATGTTCGTCATCGGTTGCTGTTGCCAACAGGCCGCGGCCTGTCGATGATCTGAGGTTATGCACGTTACAAATCTACAATAGATCATAGATAACTATCATCTATTGCTTCCATCCGCGACGCCTGTCACATTCCCCAGCAATAGCGTTAACTGCTTCAAATTTTGACGCATTTTTCACCGTCCACCCTCGTCAATTGCTTGACGCATTTCCGTATTTCTCTAAATTGTACTGGCGAGAGTTGGCGAGCAATTGTACAACTCGTGACTCCCTACCGGTTCATTCCATCTTACTTATAAAGATTTACGAAGGATGTCGAAGTATGGAAATGGGTACTGTTAAGTGGTTCAACAATGCCAAAGGGTTCGGTTTCATTTGCCCTGAGGGCGGCGGCGAAGACATTTTCGCCCATTACTCCACCATCCAGATGGATGGTTACAGAACGCTAAAAGCCGGGCAATCCGTTCGGTTTGATGTTCACCAGGGGCCGAAAGGCAATCACGCCAGCGTGATTGTTCCTGTGGAAGCAGAAACGGCTGCATAACTCTTTTGCTTCATTGTGTACATCCTGCTAATAAAATGCCAGTCCTTCTGACTGGCATTTTTATCACCTTACTCTCGTGCCAACGCATCCACAGGGTCTAATCGCGCGGCATTACGCGCCGGCAACCAGCCAAACAGCACCCCGGTCAACGTCGAACATAAAAATGCGGTCAATAGCGCCAGCGGCGAAAAACCGATTTCCCAACCGGGTAAGAACAGTTGCAAAATGAACGCAATCATCAACGATAAACTCACGCCGATGGCGCCGCCCACCAGACAAACCAGCACCGCTTCAATAAGAAACTGCTGCAGAACATCCCTGGCCCGGGCGCCAACCGCCATTCTGATGCCGATTTCACGGGTACGTTCCGTCACTGAAACCAGCATGATATTCATCACCCCAATTCCGCCGACGACCAGCGCGATCACCGCCACCAGGGTCAGGAACAGCTGTAAAGTATGTGTGGTCCTTTCCGCCGTTTTCAAGACACTGTCCATATTCCAGGTGAAAACATCTTTTTTGCCATGGCGGAGCTCAAGCAATCGCACCAGCTGCTGTTCAGCGGTGGCGCTATCGTAGCCCTCCTGCACGCGGACGGTTATCGAGTTTAGCCACGATTGCCCCATCACCCGTCCGGCCATCGTGGAGTAAGGTAGCCAGACGCGAAGAATTTTGCTGCTGCCGAACATCGATTGCTTCTCATCGGCCACGCCGACAATCGTCGCCGGCATATTACCGACCAAAATCACCTCGCCAACCACTTTCGCCTTGTGAGGAAATAGCTGGCGGCGGGCATTGCTATCCAGCACCACCACCTGCGCCCGGCTATTCAGCTGCAGCTCATTGAACGTATTTCCCTCGCTGAACGTCATACCGTAAACATTGAAATATTGCGCGCCAACGCCTTCGGCGCTGGCGGCCACATCGATATTATTGGCGCGCAGGCGCAGGCTTTTCGATACCGCCGGCGTCGCAGAGCTCACCCACGGCTGTTTTTGAATTGCCAGCAGATCATCATATTTTAACGCCTGCTGATAACGCGGATCGTCATCGCCAAAATCTTTGCCGGGGTAAACGTCGATGGTATTGGTGCCGATAGCGCGAATATCGGCTAAGACCAGTTGTTTCGCCGCATCGCCAACCACCACAATAGAGACCACCGAAGCGATACCAATAATGATGCCGAGCATAGTAAGCAGCGTACGCATTTTATTCGCCGCCATCGCCCGCCAGGCCATCACCAGCGCCTCGCGAAAACCGCTACTGAACTGACGCCAGACGGAAGGCTCCGCACGGGCTTCGGCGCGAAGCACGCCGCCTTTCTCCGGCGATGACGGCGGCGGGTTACGCACAATTTCACCGTCGCGCAGCTCGATGATTCTCTCCGCCTGAGCCGCGACCTGCGGGTCGTGGGTGACGATAATCACCGTATGCCCCTGCGCCTTTAGCTGATGCAGGATGGCCATAACCTCTTCGCCTGAGCGGCTATCCAGCGCCCCGGTCGGTTCATCGGCGAGGATCACCTCACCGCCGTTCATCAGGGCGCGCGCGATACTCACGCGCTGCTGCTGGCCGCCGGAGAGCTGCGACGGGAAGTATTCCGCTCGCTCGCCCAGACCTAATCGGGTGAGTAAATCTCGCGCCCGTTCAAGACGAATCCGGCGCTCTTTGCCGGCATAAATAGCAGGGACCTCGACGTTTTGCGCCGCCGTGAGGTGCGATAACAGATGGTAACGCTGGAAAATAAAGCCGAAGTGCTCGCGGCGCAGCCTGGCCAGTTCATCGCCGCTCAGATGCGCCACATCGACCCCGGCAACCTGATAGGTGCCGCTGGTGGGCTTATCAAGGCAGCCAAGGATGTTCATCAGCGTCGATTTCCCGGACCCTGAAGCCCCGACGATCGCCACCATTTCCCCGGCGGCAATACTGAGGGTTATCCCCTTCAGCACGTCAATTTCACCGTCGCCAGAGGGGTAACTGCGGCGAATATCACGCAGTTCAAGCAGCGCCGTCATTTTGTCGCTCCGGGCGTGCTTTCGCTGATAATCACCTCATCGCCCTCTTCCAGCCCTTTCGCTACCGCCACATCGGTATCGTTACGCGCGCCAATAACGATTTCACGCTCTTTCACTTCCCCGTTGCGCAGCAGGCGTACGTTGTAGCGGTTATCGCCGATGGCGTCGCCCAGCGCGCTAAGGGGAATAGTAATCACGTTTTTCACTTCCGCTAGCTGGATATGCACCTGCGCAGTCATTTCAAGACGCAGGATCCCCTGCGGGTTAGGGACTTCAAAACGCGCATAATAAAATATGGCATCATTGACCTTTTCCGGCGTCGGCAGAATATCCTTCAGCGTACCTTCGTAACGAGTCAGAGGATCGCCGAGTACCGTAAACCAGGCTTTTTGCCCCGGCTTAAGATGGATCACGTCAGCTTCCGAAACCTGCGCTTTGACCAGCATGGTACTGAGGTCCGCCAGGGTCAGGATGTTTGGCGCCTGCTGGGCGGCAATCACCGTCTGTCCCTGCAGGGTCGTGATTTGCGTCACTTCACCGGACATCGGCGCCAGGATACGCGTATAGTCGAGGTTGGTTTTCGCGGTGTCGAGGGTCGCCTGGTTGCGTTTGATCTGCGCTTCGATGGTGCCGATTTGCGCCTCTTTCACCGCCACATCGGTGGCGGCGGTATCCAGATCCTGGCGAGAAACCAGCTGACGCTGCGCCAACTGCTGCTGGCGCGCTAATGTTACTTGCGCGAGCTTGCGTTCGGCCTGCGCCTGTTTCAACTGCGCGCGCAGTTCCATGAGCGTCGCGTCGACTTCTTTAATCTGGTTTTCCGCCTGCTCCGGGTCGATGACCCCCAGTAGCTGGTCTTTCTGCACTTTATCGCCAATATTGACGCGCAGCGTTTTCAACTGGCCGCTGACCTGGGCGCCGACGTCGACTTTACGCAGAGCATCTAATTTGCCCGTCGCCAGAACGCTCTGCTGCAGATCGCTTTTGCGCGCCACCAGCGTTTGATACTGCGGCAACGGCGCGTTAAGAATGCGCCATCCCCAGATGGCCGCTATCACTACCACTAACGCCAACAGCCACCAGACTTTCCTGCGTTTTCCATTCAATGTCATAAAAAATTCCTGATCTATTCCCCGCAGCCCGGACGATGATTCTAACGGAAGCAGCGGCGAACAGAAGCCAGAATTTTAGCAATGCTTAATGTTTATTGATGTTCGGCTGCGGCGAGTCTTGCGTAACATGGCACGGTTTTCGCCGCTGGCCTAATCAGCGCGCCCGCGCGCCAGCCACAGCACGCGGGAAAACATCTTTTTCAGTAACGTCGGGACGGCGTCGATTCCCCGCCGCCCGGCCTCCATTGCGACCTCTATCGCCAGATCGGGTTTCGATGAACGATGTATGGCTTTTGTGATTACCCGGCGCATGTTCATCGGCATATTCTCCGGGATCTGCGCCACGCGATGGTAAACATCGTCGAACCCCTGACGATACATAAAGTGTTCCATGTCCATTGCCGGAAGCATGGTTAAGTGCACTCGTTCCAGTTCGTTATCATTGTTGAGCAGCCCACGTACCGTAGCGGCATACTTCTTACCGGCCTCATCACCATCTACCAACACATGCCATTCAATCCCCATCCGGCGGGCGAATTTTATCAGCGGCTTGAGCCCGGATTGGGCGAATTCAATCACCTTCACCCCTTCAGCATCGAAATGATGCCCGCACTGGCGCGCCAGTTCGTTGATAACCCAGGTTTCCGTTTCGCCTTCCACCAGTAACCAGCAACGGGCAAACAGCGATGACGCGCGGTTGAAGCGAATGTGAAACGCAATGCGGCGACTATCTTCCGCATTCATCCCGCCGGGACCGAGCCGCCACGCCGAGACGCGGGACGATTCACGCACCAGCCGACACACCTGCTCAACCGGCGTCAACGACAACAGCTCGCCGGAATTGGTCGTGGTCACTCGCTGCAGTGGCAGCAGATTCAGCAAATGCCAGGCGACCGAGAGCATGATCGGATGCAGACGCGTTTCCGGGTCCTCAATCAGCAGCAGCGGCCGCGCATCGCGATCGAGTCGGACGGTTCCCTTCGCCTGCAATAAAGTGGAGAACAACCCAAGCAAGATCACCCGATGACTGCGACCGCCGGGTTTATCAATCATTCGGTTAATAATATCGAGATAGCGCCAGCTGCGTTGTTCGTCATGAGAACGTCGGCGCATCAGGCGATTGCGGCTTTGCGCGCTGCTCTGCTCGGCGAAGTAATGTTCTAGCAGTTGCACCATCGCCGACAGCCCTTCGCGGATTTGTCCATCGGTAAGATTTTGCGGATGATTGACCAGTTCGCGGGAGAGAAAATCCAGTTGCCTGGCGGTAATCTCAATTTGCGGCGAATGCGGCACGGTTCCGTTGTGAATTCGGCGCATAAAGCGGGCGTCGCGCAGGCGCAATACCGGCATTAAGCGCACCAGGTGGCGCGCCAGATCGTCGATATCATGCATCTCCAGCGCCTCTCCCTGGCAGTTAATAAAACTACGCAGAGTCATCACGCTGCCGTCATCAGCCAGCTCACCCTCAAGGCGATAGAAAATGCGCTGATAGCCGTCATCACAGGGCACCCAGCAATCGCTAAGGGGGCGAAAACGGCGTACGCGATGGCGCCCGGGTTCATTTTCGCGGAAGGTTAAAATGATATGCAGATGATGCTCCCGCCCCTGAATATCGCCGGGGGGAAACCAGAAGTCATCGCGCACGAAATGGTACAGGTCAAACTCAGGCGATAAAAGCAGCGTCAGAGCGTCCAGCAGACTGGATTTCCCCCAGGCGTTCTCGCCGATTAGCACATTGTTTTGCTCAAGCATCAACGATAAACGGTTGATACCGCGAAATCCGACGATCTCTACACGCTCAAGATGCATATCCCCTCCACCTGGCGCCACATTCTCCTTCAGTAATCAGCAGTATAGCGAGACCGGGGCGACATGGCATCCTTTGCGCAAAGAGTGAACCATAGCCCGTTGGGGCATAAGAGTTTGTAAGGTTACAACAGTTAATTTCATTTAATTAATTAAATAATTCATCATTGTGAGTAGTTTATTTTTCAAATTTATGTTCTACACTTGCATAATTCATGCATGGTGAAAGGAAGACCATCTCATTGCTCTAAATCAAATTACATCAATTTATTTAACTAGTCCGAGGGTGGCGTTCGTTCCTAAAATAGCGGCGCTTTATTTTTATCGTCATTCTTTGCGTCGATAAATAAAGACCGGCACGTCATAACGTGTTCGTTTACATTATTATTTGAGGTGGTTATGTTCAGAAAATTAGCAGCAGAGTGCTTTGGCACATTCTGGCTCGTATTCGGCGGCTGCGGTAGCGCAGTGCTGGCAGCGGCTTTCCCGGAACTGGGAATTGGTTTTGCCGGCGTGGCCTTAGCCTTTGGTTTAACCGTATTAACTATGGCGTTCGCCGTGGGCCATATTTCCGGCGGTCACTTTAACCCGGCGGTCACTTTAGGTCTGTGGGCTGGCGGTCGTTTCCCGGCTAAAGACGTAATTGGTTATATTGTCGCACAGGTTGTCGGCGGTATTATTGCCGCCGCCGTGCTGTACGTTATCGCCAGCGGTAAAGCCGGTTTCGACGCTGCCGCGAGCGGCTTCGCTTCAAACGGTTTCGGCGAACACTCCCCAGGCGGCTACTCCATGCTGTCCGCTATCGTTATCGAAATCGTGCTGACCTGTGGTTTCCTGCTGGTTATTCACGGTGCGACCGATAAAAACGCCCCGGCGGGCTTTGCGCCGATCGCTATCGGCCTGGCGCTGACCCTTATCCACCTGATTAGCATTCCGGTGACCAATACGTCCGTTAACCCGGCACGTAGCACCGCGGTCGCTATCTTCCAGGGCGGCTGGGCGCTGCAACAGCTGTGGTTGTTCTGGGTGATGCCAATCATCGGCGGTATCCTCGGCGGCGTGCTGTATCGCACCCTGCTCGAAAAACGCGATTAATCCTCGCGAGAAGCCCGGCGATGCCGGGCTTTTTCTTTTTGTCGACAGCTTTACTCGGCCTGGCGAATTGGGTAGTGTCATTGGCGCTATTCTTAATTTGCAAGGACCTTGCCGTTCATGTTTTCGGGACTATTAATCATTCTGCTGCCGTTGATTGTCGGCTATCTGATTCCTCTGCGTCACCCTTCCGCACTTAAACTGATTACCCGGCTGCTGAGCTGGATTGTTTACGTGATCCTCTTTTTCATGGGGATTAGCCTTGCCTTCCTCGATAATCTCAGCAGCAATCTGTTGTCGATACTGCATTACTCTGCGGTAAGTATTGTGGTTATTATTCTGTGCAATATTGCAGCACTATTATGGCTGGATAAAAAAATGCCGTGGCGGGTCAAGCATCGTCCGGAAAAATTACCCTCGCGCCTGGCGATGGCTCTCGAGTCGCTGCAGCTGCTTGGCGTCGTACTAATTGGTTTCCTGCTGGGGTTAAGCGGCCTCTCATTTTTACAACACGCGACCGAAGCCAGCGAATATACGTTAATTTTCTTGTTATTCCTTATCGGTATTCAGCTGCGTAATAATGGAATGACATTACGGCAAATTGTGCTTAATCGCCGCGGAATGATTGTCGCGGTAGTGGTCGCGGCGAGCTCATTATTTGGCGGAGTGATTAATGCCCTTATTCTTGGTCTGCCCATTAAAACCGGTCTGGCGATGGCGTCCGGCTTCGGCTGGTACTCCCTTTCCGGGATCCTGATGACCGAATCCTATGGCCCGGTCATTGGCAGCGCTACATTCTTTAACGATCTGGCCCGCGAACTGCTGGCGATAATGTTAATCCCCGGCATGGTATTGCGTAGCCGCTCTACCGCGCTTGGGCTGTGCGGCGCAACCTCAATGGACTTTACTCTACCGGTGCTACAGCGCTCAGGCGGCGTAGAAATCGTTCCTGCAGCTATCGTACACGGTTTTATCCTTAGTCTGCTGGTGCCGGTACTGATGGCGTTCTTCTCAGCCTGATCCCCCGTGGCGGTAGATTCCCTACCGCCAAAATTGCGCTAAATCAATCTCCCTTTAAGTTGTGTCAGAAATACCTTTTCTCCGTACAGCCACAGGCATAATCTTAAACATGTATCTAAAATATAACTTTAAAAGGTGTGATCATGTTTTGTGTGCAATGTGAACAAACTATCCGTACGCCGGCAGGAAATGGCTGTTCTTACGCGCAGGGTATGTGCGGTAAAACCGCTGAGACCTCTGATTTGCAGGATCTGTTGATTGCTTCTTTGCAGGGTCTGTCCGCATGGGCCGTTAAAGCGCGTGAATATGGCATCATCGATCATGAGGTGGATAATTTTGCCCCGCGCGCATTCTTCTCTACTTTGACCAACGTGAACTTCGACTCGCCGCGTATCGTTGGTTACGCCCGTCAGGCGATCGCCATGCGCGAGGCGCTGAAAGCGCAATGCCTGAATATTGATGCCAACGCTTCGGTCGACAGCCCGGTAGCCGATCTGCAACTGGTCAGCGATGATCTCGGCGATCTGCAGCGTCAGGCGGCGGACTATACGCCAAATAAAGACAAGGCCGCGATCGGCGAGAATATCCTCGGCCTGCGCCTGCTGTGCCTGTACGGCCTGAAAGGCGCCGCGGCCTATATGGAACACGCGCACGTGCTCGGTCAGTACGACAACGACATTTACGCCCAGTATCATAAAATCATGGCGTGGCTGGGTACCTGGCCTGCCGATATGAATGCTCTGCTGGAGTGTTCGATGGAAATCGGCCAGATGAACTTCAAAGTGATGAGTATCCTCGACGCCGGTGAAACCACGAAATATGGTCACCCAACGCCGACTCAGGTCAACGTTAAAGCCACCGAAGGTAAGTGCATCCTGATCTCCGGACACGACCTGAAAGATCTCTATAACCTGCTGGAGCAGACTGAAGGCACCGGCGTTAACGTCTATACCCACGGTGAAATGTTGCCGGCGCACGGTTATCCGGAGCTGCGTAAGTTCAAACACCTGATTGGCAACTACGGCAGCGGTTGGCAAAACCAGCAGGTTGAATTCGCCCGCTTCCCGGGCCCCATCGTGATGACCTCGAACTGCATCATCGACCCAACCGTCGGCGCCTACGACGACCGCATCTGGACCCGCAGCATCGTCGGCTGGCCGGGCGTCAATCATCTGGAAGGCGAAGATTTCTCCCCGGTTATCACCCAGGCGCAGCAAATGGCCGGCTTCCCGTACAGCGAAATCCCGCATCTGATCACCGTCGGCTTCGGTCGCCAGACGCTGCTCGGCGCGGCGGATACGCTGATTGATCTGGTTAGCCGTGAAAAACTGCGTCACATCTTCCTCGTCGGCGGCTGCGACGGCGCGCGCGGCGAACGTAACTACTTCACCGATTTCGCTACCAGCGTACCAGACGACTGCCTGATTTTGACCCTCGCGTGCGGTAAATACCGCTTCAACAAACTGGATTTCGGCGATATCGAAGGCCTGCCGCGTCTGGTCGATGCCGGTCAGTGTAACGATGCCTACTCGGCGATTATTCTCGCGGTAACGCTGGCGGAAAAACTGGGCTGCGGCGTAAACGATCTGCCGCTGTCGTTGGTGCTCTCCTGGTTCGAACAAAAAGCCATCGTCATCCTGCTGACGCTGCTGTCGCTGGGGGTGAAAAACATAGTCACCGGTCCGACCGCGCCAGGCTTCTTCACCCCGGACCTGCTGGCTATCCTCAACGAGAAATTTGGTCTGCGTTCCGTCACCACCGTAGAACAAGATATGCAGCAGTTGCTGAGCGCATAAGGAGTCACCGCATGACAATGCCAACCGATCAGTGCCCGTGGCGGATGCAGGTTCATCATATTCAGCAGGAAACGCCTGATGTGTGGACCATTTCGTTGCTGTGCCACGACTACTATCCCTATCGCGCCGGGCAGTACGCGCTGGTCAGCGTGCGCCATTCGGCGGATACGCTGCGTGCCTACACCCTCTCCTCAACGCCGGGGGTCAGTGAATACATTACGCTGACCGTTCGTCGTATTGATGATGGCGCAGGCTCACAGTGGTTAACCCGCGATGTGAAACGCGGCGACTATATCTGGCTGTCGGATGCGATGGGCGAGATTACCTGTGAAGATAAAACAAGCGATCGTTTTCTGATGCTGGCCGCCGGCTGCGGCGTGACGCCGATTATGTCGATGCGCCGCTGGTTAGCGAAGTATCGTCCGCAGGCGGATGTGCAGGTTATCTTTAACGTGCGTTCGCCGCAGGATGTCATTTTCGCCGAAGAGTGGCGTCAATACCCGGTCACGCTGGTGGCGGAACACGACGCGACGCCGGGCTTCGTCGCCGGTCGCCTCACCCGCGAACTATTGCAAAGCGTGCCGGATTTAGCCAACCGTACCGTAATGACCTGCGGCCCGGCGCCTTATATGGAGATGGTCGAACAGGAAGTGACGGCGCTTGGCGTGACGCGTTTCTTTAAAGAGAAGTTCTTTACCCCGGTGGCGGAAGCCGCTACCGACGGATTGAAATTCACCAAGCTGCAGCCGGCGAAAACGTTCTACGCGCCGGTCGGCACCACGTTGCTGGAAGCGCTGGAGAGCAATAAGGTACCGGTGACCGTCGCCTGCCGCGCTGGCGTCTGCGGCTGCTGCAAAACCAAAGTGGTTGCCGGCGAATATAGCGTTACCAGCACCATGACGCTGACCGATGCCGAAATCGCCGACGGCTACGTGCTGGCCTGCTCCTGTCACCCGCAGAGCGATCTGGTTCTCGCCTGAGGTCAAAATCCCCGGTGGCGCTAGCGCTTACCGGGGCTACAGGCCAGTAGATACTGTTATCGGTTTGCAACGGTTTTGGTCGGGGAAAACATGTGCTTTGTGTTAATTCCGACACATTGCGCTCCCGATATTTCTTCTGCGTTATGTCCTCATGGCGCAGGGAGCGCACAGGGGGCGGCCAGTCGCCGCCGCCCCCTGTACCCCCGGGCTCTGGCCGCCAACACCGACAGTTTCAGCCAGCATGGTGAATAAATTAAAGGCAGGCCGCACTGTTATCGGTTTGCAACTTTTTTAAGGGTTTTCCCGGACGCGGCGCGTTGCGCCTTCTCCGGGCTACCAAATCGCAAAGCGCTGTAGCCCCGGTAAGCGGTAGCGCCACCGGGGGATTTTGAGATCACCAGCACCAGTAGTGTCAGCCAGCGTGGTGAATAAATTAAAGACAGGCCGCACGGACCGTAGGCCGGATAAGGCATTAATGCCGCCATCCGGCACTTTTTTACCGCCAGGCCGACTGACCGGCCAACGAATAACGCCCTGCCCCTAATAGCGCAATCGCCAGTGCGCCGATAAAGAAATAGACCAGGCTTTCAATCGCCCATGCGCCGACCGCATCCAGCGCGAACGTTTTACCTGTCCCAACCATCAGCCAGGCCACCGCCATGGTAAACGCCAGCACCAGCGCCGCCGGGCGCGTCAAAACGCCAAGAATAAGTAAACAAGGCGCGACGACTTCCCCCACCAGCACGCCATAGGCAATAAAGCCCGGTAGCCCTTTCGCGACCAGCATGCCGCTGATGCCATCCACGCCGTCGATTAGCTTATGTAGACCGTGAAACAACATTAAGCCGCCAACGGCAAGTCGTAACAAGAGTTTACCGGCATCTTCATGCGACAGCGTTTTATTTACTGCGTTTAACAATCCCTTAACCATTTGATGTGCTTCCTGTTTTACACCCTGTGAGATCCCAGAGTATGCACAATATTCCACCAACAAAACCAGTGAAAAATAAGGGGCAATTGGCAACGTAACCTGTAGTTTCATCTAAGCTTGATAGCGTTATCACAAAAAGGAGATGGAAAACCATGAAACAGACCGTAGCGTCATATATTGCCAAAACGCTTGAACAGGCCGGCGTGAAACGTATTTGGGGAGTGACCGGGGATTCCCTCAACGGCTTGAGCGACAGTTTAAACCGCATGGGGACCATCGAATGGATGCCGACCCGCCATGAAGAGGTTGCCGCCTTTGCCGCCGGTGCCGAAGCCCAACTCACCGGCGAGCTGGCGGTGTGCGCCGGTTCCTGCGGACCGGGCAACCTTCATCTGATTAACGGTTTGTTTGATTGCCATCGTAACCACGTACCGGTTCTGGCTATCGCCGCCCATATTCCGTCGAGCGAAATCGGCAGCGGTTATTTCCAGGAAACGCATCCGCAGGAGCTGTTCCGCGAATGTAGCCACTACTGCGAGCTGGTCTCCACACCGGAGCAAATTCCGCAAGTTCTGGCTATCGCCATGCGTAAGGCGGTGATTAACCGCGGCGTGTCTGTGGTGGTCCTGCCCGGCGACGTGGCGCTGAAACCGGCCCCGGAAAGCGCCAGCAGCCACTGGTATCACGCTCCGCAGCCCACGGTCACTCCGGCGGATGAAGAGCTGCACAAGCTGGCGCAGCTGATCCGCTACTCGAGTAATATTGCCCTGATGTGCGGCAGCGGCTGCGCCGGCGCGCACCAGGAGCTGGTGGAGTTTGCGGCAAAAATTAAGGCCCCTGTCGTCCATGCCCTGCGCGGGAAAGAGCACGTCGAATACGACAATCCTTACGATGTTGGCATGACCGGGCTTATCGGCTTCTCTTCCGGTTTCCATACCATGATGAACGCCGACACGCTGATCCTGCTCGGCACCCAGTTCCCCTATCGCGCGTTCTACCCTACCGACGCCAAAATTATTCAGATCGACATCAACCCCGGTAGCATCGGCGCGCATAGTAAGGTCGACATGGCGCTGGTGGGCGATATCAAATCGACACTGAAAGCCCTGCTGCCGCTGCTGGAAGAGAAAACCGATCGTCGCTTCCTCGATAAAGCGCTGGAGGATTATCGCGAAGCGCGTAAAGGGCTTGACGATCTCGCCAAACCCAGCGAAAAAGCGCTCCATCCCCAGTATCTGGCGCAGCAGATTAGCCGCTTTGCCGACGACGACGCGATCTTTACCTGCGACGTCGGTACCCCCACCGTCTGGGCGGCACGCTATCTGCAGATGAACGGCAAACGCCGCCTGTTGGGTTCGTTTAACCACGGCTCGATGGCCAACGCCATGCCGCAGGCTATTGGCGCCAAAGCGACCGCGCCGAATCGCCAGGTCATCGCCATGTGCGGCGATGGCGGTTTCAGCATGCTGATGGGGGATTTTCTATCGCTGGCGCAGATGAAGCTGCCGGTGAAAATCGTTATTTTTAATAACAGCATTCTCGGCTTTGTAGCGATGGAGATGAAAGCCGGCGGCTATCTGACCGACGGTACCGAGTTGCACGACACCAATTTCGCCCGCATTGCCGAAGCCTGCGGGATCAAAGGAATACGCGTCGAGAAAGCTTCTGAAGTTGATGAGGCGCTGCAGACCGCCTTTAGCACCGACGGTCCGGTATTAGTCGATGTAGTGGTAGCGAAGGAAGAGCTGGCGATCCCGCCGCAAATTAAGCTGGAGCAGGCCAAAGGATTTAGCCTGTATATGCTGCGGGCGATTATCAGCGGACGCGGCGATGAAGTGATCGAACTGGCGAAAACCAACTGGCTCAGGTAAAACAATGCTATCACCCTGAATCAGAACAAGGATATGCCGTGATAGATCTTCGCAGTGATACCGTAACTCGCCCCGGGCGCGCCATGATGGAGGCCATGATGGCCGCCCCGGTCGGGGACGATGTGTATGGCGACGACCCAACCGTCAATGAACTCCAGCGCTATGCCGCTGAGCTCGCAGGCAAAGAGGCGGCGCTGTTTCTGCCTACCGGCACCCAGGCCAATCTCGTTGGCCTGCTTAGCCACTGCCAGCGCGGCGAAGAGTACATCGTCGGCCAGGGCGCGCATAACTATCTGTATGAAGCCGGCGGCGCAGCGGTGCTGGGCAGTATTCAGCCGCAGCCGATCGATGCCGCGGCGGACGGTTCGCTGCCGCTGGATAAAGTCGCGGCCAAAATTAAGCCCGACGATATCCATTTCGCCCCCACCCGCCTGTTAAGCCTGGAGAATACGCACAACGGTAAGGTGTTGCCGCGCGGCTATCTGCAAGAGGCCTGGACATTCACCCGCCAGCGCAATCTGGCGTTACATGTCGATGGCGCGCGTATTTTCAACGCCGTTGTAGCGTACGGCTGCGAGCTGCGCGATATTGCGCAGTACTGTGATTCGTTCACCATTTGCCTGTCAAAAGGGCTCGGTACGCCGGTCGGTTCTCTGCTGCTGGGCAGCGAAGCGTACATCCGCCGCGCCATTCGCTGGCGTAAAATGGTCGGCGGCGGGATGCGTCAGGCAGGCATTCTGGCCGCTGCCGGTCTGTACGCGCTGCAGAATAACGTAGCCCGTCTGCAGGAGGATCACGACAACGCCGCGTGGATGGCGGAACAGCTACGCGCCGTCGGCGCTGATGTGATGCGTCACGATACCAACATGCTGTTCGTACGCGTCGGTGAGGAGCAGGCTCGGGCGCTCGGCGAATTCATGCAGGCTCGCGGCGTGTTGATCAACGCCTCGCCAGTCGTGCGTCTGGTCATGCATCTCGATGTTAATCGCCAGCAGTTGACGGAAGTGGTCGGTCACTGGCAAGCCTTTTTACAACGCTAAGGAGTCAGGCGTGTCGCAATCTATTCTGGTGCTTGGCGCCAGCGGCTATATTGGCCAGCATCTGGTGCGCGAATTAAGCGCACGAGGTTATCCGGTGTTGGCGGCGGCACGCCATATCGACAGGCTGCAGAAGCTCGATCTTCCCGGCGTCACCTGCCACGCTATCGACCTCAATCAGCCGCAGGATCTCCCGGCACTGCTTCGCGAGGTCGATACCCTTTACTATCTGGTGCATGGCATGGGCGAAGGCGGCGATTTCATCGCCCATGAACGCCGGGTCGCCGTTAACGTGCGCGATGCCTTGCGTCAGACGCCGGTGCGCCAGGTGATATTTCTCAGCTCGCTGCAGGCTCCGGCGCAGGAGCAGTCCGACCATCTGCGCGCCCGTCAGGTGACGGCCGATGTCCTACGCGAGTCAGGGATCCCCGTTACCGAGTTACGGGCGGGTATCATCGTCGGCGCCGGATCCGCCGCTTTTGAAGTGATGCGCGACATGGTTTACAACCTGCCGGTGTTGACGCCGCCGCGCTGGGTACGCTCACGCACAACCCCCATCGCGCTGGAAAACCTGCTCTACTATCTGGTGGAGTTACTTAATCATCCGGCTCGCGAGCACCGCGTCTTCGAGGCCGCCGGCCCGGATATTCTCAGCTATCAGCAGCAGTTCACCCATTTTATGGCGGTCAGCGGCAAGCATCGCCTGTTGATCCCTATCCCCTTTCCGACCCGCTGGATTTCGGTGTGGTTCCTGAACGTTATCACCTCGGTGCCCCCCACCATCGCTAAAGCGCTGATTCAGGGTCTCAAGCACGATCTGATCGCCGACGATCGTTCGCTTCGCGCGCTGATCCCGCAAACCTTGATTCCCTTCGATCAGGCGGTGCGTCGTACTTTGAAAGAAGAAGAACAGCTGGTGAACTCCAGCGATTGGGGCTACGACGCTCAGGCTTTCGCCCGCTGGCGGCCGGAGTATGGCTACTACCCAAAGCAGGCTGGCTGCACCGTTAGCACCCAGGCAAGCCGTAAGGCGCTATGGCGAGTGGTGAACCAAATCGGCGGTAAAGAGGGTTATTTCTTCGGCAACATTCTGTGGAAAATCCGCGGTGCCATGGATCTGCTGGTCGGCCATCGTTTAGCAAAAGGGCGGCCGCAGCATGATTATCTGCAAACTGGCGATACTGTCGACAGTTGGAAAGTGATTATTGTGGAAGAAGAACAACAGCTAACCCTATTGTTTGGCATGAAAGCCCCCGGTCTTGGTCGTTTAAGCTTTACCATTAGCGATAAAGTCGACCATCGTGAACTGGACGTTCGCGCCTGGTGGCATCCGCACGGCATGCCCGGCCTGTTCTACTGGCTACTGATGATCCCGGCGCATCTGTTTATTTTTCGCGGCATGGCGCGACGCATCGCCCGCCAGGCCGAGCAAATCACAGGCAAAAACGAAGATTAAGCGTTATTCTTTCATGATTCTCATTGCATACTCGGGAGAATCACGGAAAAATGCGCACGAAATTCTTTTCTGGGACAGTAGATTGATATGAAGGTACTGGTTACCGGTGCGACCAGCGGATTAGGCCGTAATGCGGTGGAATATCTGCGCAACAAGGGCATCAGCGTGCGAGCGACCGGGCGCAACGAAGCAATGGGTAAGCTTCTGAGCAAAATGGGCGCGGAGTTTATTCCTGCCGATCTCACCGAACTGGTCTCTTCGCAGGCTAAAGTGATGCTCGCCGGTATTGATACGCTATGGCACTGTTCCAGCTTTACCTCGCCGTGGGGTACCCAGCAAGCCTTCGATTTAGCTAACGTTCGCGCAACGCGCCGCCTTGGCGAATGGTCCGTTGCCTGGGGCGTACGCAATTTCGTCCATATTTCATCGCCTTCGCTCTATTTCGATTATCACCACCATCGCGATATTCAGGAAGATTTCCGCCCACACCGCTTCGCCAATGAATTCGCCCGCAGCAAGGCGGCCAGCGAAGAGGTTATCAACCTGCTGGCGCAGGCGAACCCGCATACCCGCTTTACGATATTGCGCCCGCAAAGCCTGTTTGGGCCGCATGATAAGGTCTTTATTCCGCGAATGGTGCAAATGATGCGCCACTACGGCAGCGTGCTCTTGCCGCGCGGCGGTAACGCGCTGGTGGACATGACTTACTACGAAAACGCGGTGCATGCGATGTGGTTGGCCAGTCAGCCGCAGTGCGACCACTTACCTTCCGCGCGGGCGTGGAATATCAGCAACGGCGAGCCGCGGACGCTGCGCAGTATCGTGCAGAAGCTCATCGACGAGCTGGGCATCAAGTGCCGAATCCGCTCGGTGCCCTATCCGATGTTGGATATTATTGCCCGCAGCATGGAGCATTTCGGCAATAAATCGGCAAAAGAACCGGCTTTCACCCATTATGGCGTTTCGAAGCTCAATTTCGACTTTACCCTCGATATCAGCCGCGCTCAGCAGGAACTTGGCTATCAGCCGATCGTTACCCTCGATGAGGGGGTTACCCGCACCGCCGCGTGGTTAAAAGACCACGGTAAACTACACGATTAAAACCGACGCTTACGGCAGCAAGTCACCCGGTTTGCTGCCAAATACTCATCCTTGTCCATATTTTTCCAGCAACGCCTCGGCGATCGCCTGCGTTTGCGCATCGGCCACGCCGTCCCAGCGTGCCGGCCTGAAGTGCATCTGGAAGGCCATAATCACCCGTTTTTGCTGCGCCGGGGTCATCTCCGGGGTGACCTGATAGCCGTAGCGCGACAGCAGGTCTAACAATTCTCCGCTATCAACCGGCTGCCAGCCTGGACGCCCTTGCAAATAAAAGGCGACGCGTGAATCATCAGGCCAGGCGCCAATTCCCTGCTGCGCCAGCGCCCGCCACGGGAACAGCGGGCCAGGGTCGTCCTTGCGCTGCGGCGCGATATCGGCATGAGCCACGACGTTTTGCGGCTGAATGTGATAGCGGGCGATGATATCTTTCGCCAGCGGGATAAGCGCGTCAATTTGCGCCGGATTAAATGGGGTAAAACTTTTTATATCGCCGTTTTTTTGCCAGCCGCGATTTTCCAGCTCAATACCGATAGAGGTATCGTTGATACGCGTGCTGCCGCGCCAGAAGCTGATACCGGCGTGCCAGGCTAAATCTTCCTCCGGCACCAATTGCCAGATACGCGGTTTACCGTGGTGCTGAGGCGGCTGCTCGGGAATTAAATAGTGCGAACTAACCTCTTTATCGGTCAGGGTCGCCAGCGAGACATCAAAGTTATCGGCGGTATAGTGAATGACCAGGACTTTAATACGCGGATAGGAGGCCTGCGCCGGATGACGGGTATCCAACTGATAACCCTGTTTGTCGACAATACCCTGCTCCTGCACACAGCCTGTCAGCAGCAAAGCGGCAAGCGCAAGCTGGATAATGCGCTTTGCTAATAAGACCATCGATTACGTCCTTCTTGCTTGGCTTTATACAGCGCAGCATCCGCCTGCGCGATTAACTCTGACGCCGGGACGCGCCCGTCCGAGGCGACAATACCCATACTGACCGTCACTAGCGGCCCGGCATCGGATTTGGCATGCGCCAGCGCCGCTTCGCGAATCTTCTGTTGGATCCGCTGCGCCACCGCCGTGGCGCTATCTAATGATTGCAGCGGCAGGACAATCACAAACTCCTCGCCGCCATAGCGCGCCACCATATCCTCCTGCGCGCGTACCGACATTTTCAGCACGGAGGCGATGCAGGAGAGGCAGTAATCTCCCGCCTGGTGACCGTAGTGATCGTTATAACGTTTAAAAAAGTCGACATCGAGGATGATCAGCGCCAGCGGCTCTTTACGTTCCCAGGCTTGCGCTAAAAAATTGTCCAGCGCCCGGCGGTTGGCGGTCGCCGTCAAGGCATCCTGATTAGCCATGTTTTCCAGCCGGTTAATCAACTGTATATTCTCCTGATGGGTGTTCCAGGCCTCGTCATACCAGCGCTGCAGTATCTGACGACCGTACACCATAATGGCGGTACATATTCCCCAAAGGATCAGAAAACGTAAATCGACGCCATGATGTATTTGCACGCCAGCGAGTAATGAAGTACCCCATAAAGGAATAAGGTAAGCCACAAGGCCCACCGGGAAATAATAGAGCGCGGCAAGACCGGTGGTCATTAAAATAACCAGCAGCGGCCACGCGAACGGCAGCGACCAGAAAATGATGAAGCAGTAACTACTCACCGACCAGCATAAACTGAGGATCAACAAGATTGCGGAGATCACTTTTGTGGCATAAATACCGCTTAATATCCGCCCGGAGATAACCATCATGCAAAGCGCCAGCGAGAAAACGATAATGGCCCCAAGCGCCATCTCCAGATAAGGAATAATATCATGGTGAGTCAAGCTCTGATGATCAAACTCGGTAAACAGAACGTTGCGGAAGATGACCATCAAGGCAAAGGCGATATTGACGAACGCTAACCACGGCATGCTGCGCGACAGCGCGTGTTTTTGCACATTTTCGCGATTGGCCCACAGCATTGCTCGATCCTGGCGCGGATCCAGCCGTTGTTCGGTCGGCATAGCTACTCCTTTTTTAGCGACTGGACAAGCAGTTGAGCTGCCCGCTGTGTCTTTCTCTTTATGATAAACCATCAACCCCGGAATGTCTGTTGCTGGCCGCTTCAGCCCCTCGCCGCTTAACGTCATTTTCAGCTAACGACAGATGAAAATGGTCTTAGGCTCCGACAACGTCTATTACGCAAAAAAAAGCAAGCATTATCAATGAGAACCCTGTCATCTTTTCTTTAAAAAATCGTTAATTTTAGGTCATAAAAATGCAGCATTTCGCTTGAAAAAAAGACGGGCTTGATTCAATCTGATGGCGCTCATTGGTTAGTTAAAACAAGAGCATGATGATAGCAAGATAAACAATGGAGATTAATAATATGAAATATGCAGCTTTAGTGGCAGGTGCAGCATTGTTTTTAACCGCGAACGCGTTTTCTGCAGAAATTCTGAGCAAAGAAGATTTCGCTAAGGTAGAGGGTCAATACCAAAAAATTGGCACCATCTCCTCTACCGGACAAACTGCGCCAAGCGATGCGCGCGAAGAATTGATCAAAAAAGCCGATGAAAAAGGCGCTGACGTTGTGGTGCTCTCTTCCGGTAACACCGATAAGAAACTGCACGTATCCGCGAATATCTATAAGAAGAAATAATTAGTTATTGCCGATATAGAAACATTATCATCGTATGGTGATAGTGTTTCTTACTTATTACTCTGTGAATATTTATTTTTATACTCTTTTTCCATTTACCCCTCGTTAATAGTCATATCAAATATGCGCCTTCATCAGGATGCTAATCCGTATAACGCCTAAAATTGGTAATCCACTCCGTTAACGGACTCGCAATATATCCCCCGGACTATCAGTATAAATCCGACGCTAAAAAAGATATGTCCTCTATACTTTGGGCATAAGAATATGCTCGCGTTTTACATTACCGCAGGTGGCAAATGAAAAAAATCGCATTCCTTATTTCTGGGTTGCTCTGCTCAGGCTTCAGCCATGCCAGCGCACTCTATTTTTATGAAATCGGCACCGAAGACGTCGGCCTGGCAGGCGCAGGTCAGGCCGCCCGCGCGCAGGACGCCTCCACCATCGTCACCAACCCAGCCGGCATGACCCGGCTTCCTGACCATATGTTTACCGGCGGCGCGCAGGTCATGGGCGGCGATATCCCGTATCAGATGAATAACGAACACGGCGGTAATAGCCCTGGTAACGTGATGAATCTGTTTCCTAACGCCAGCGGCTTTTACGCACAGAAAATTAACGATGATTTATATGCCGGGATTGGCTTGTACGGCAACTACGGTTTAGGCATCGATTTTGGCAACTGGGCCGGCGATCGTCTTATCAAGAAAAGCACCATGGTGGCGATGACGCTGAGCCCGTCGCTGGCGTGGAAACTTAACGATCGTCTCTCTGTCGGCGCATCCGCCAACCTGAACTATGGTTATTTATCGCTGACGCGTAACGTCGACGGTAATGACGAGAAAGATAAAGACCATGACTGGGCGATGAGCTATCGTCTGGGTCTGCTGATGCAGTTAACCGACCAGACCCGCGCCGGCATCACCTGGAACAGTAAAACCGATTATGACTTTAACGTTAAGGGCAAAGCGCGTTTTCCCAATTTACCGAACGTTGCGTATGATTTGCCTATCTCCGCCCAGGTCCGCGCGCCGCAGCAGATCATGCTCAGCATGGTCCACGATATTAATAAACAGTGGTCGGTGATGGGCGATCTCGGCTGGCAGGACTGGAGCCAGTTCGGCAGCCCGCAAATCACCGTTTCCGGTCACGAAAGTAGTAAAAATAACCGCCTGAAGGACTCCTGGCATACCGCCGTCGGCGTACAGTACCGGCCGACCGAGCAGTGGCGTCTGAACGCCGGCGTCGGGTTCGACAGCACGGTTTATGATTCACAAAGCGACACGGCGCTCTCGCTGCCAACCGGCGATGAGTGGCGCTTCGCCACCGGCGCGCAATACCAGATAACCCCGGCCAGCAATATCGGCGTCGCGGTCTCTTATCTGCACATGCAATCTTCCCACGTAAAATCACCGGAAATCGTCTCCGGCAGCTACGATCACCCTTACCTGTGGTTCGCCAGCGTCAACTATAGTTATCAATTCTGATACGCCGGCTGCCCGCATAAGAGGCGCGGGCAGCCGATGGCCGTTGTCACATCAAGGTCTTAGCTCTTTGCGTCAAGTACAATTGTCGCGCTTACGCTATGCTTTAGCAGAATCTAACAACGTAGTGAGTTCATAAGGAAATCATCATGCGCTACAACATTCTTGCACTTGTTTTGCCTTGCGCACTGGCGCTGAGCGCCTGTACCACCGTGACCCCGGCTTATAAAGACAACGGCACCCGCAGCGGTTCCTGCATCGAGGGCGGCCCGGACGAGGTAGCGCAGCAGTTCTATGATTATCAAATCCAGCATCGTAATAACGATCTCACCGCGCTGCGCCCGTATCTGAGCGACGATTTGGCTAAACTGCTGAACGACGCTCGTCAGGACCCATCGCGTAACGGGCTACTGCAATCAAATCCATTCTCCAGCAGTTCCACCCCGGCGGATAGCGCCGACGTCGCCAGCGCCTCAACCATCCCGAACCGCGATGCACGCAATATTCCGCTGCGCGTTGAATTAAAACAGGGAACTCAGAGCTGGAAAGATGAAGTGCTGATGATTCAGGAAGGCCAGTGCTGGGCGGTTGACGATGTCCGCTACCTCGGCATAAACAGCCACGCTCCGGCCGGCTCGCTGCGTCAGAGTCTTGAGAAACGCTAATTTCGGCGTTAAAGCCACCCCGCTGAAACGATAACCCCGGTAAAATGTCGGTATTCCGTGTGGTAATGCCGACATTTGTTCCCCCCTACCACACGAACCCATATTTTGTGCTAACTTTAGTGATAAATGTGGTTTACATTTAACTTTTAACGCATAAATATTGCATAACTATTCTGTCAAAGGTACTATTTGCGGCCTCAATAGCTATTTGTATCAGACTGCCCAGATGAGTATTAAACTAAACGGCATTAATTGCTTCTACGGCGCGCACCAGGCGCTGTTCGACATCACGCTGGATTGCCCGCAGGGGGAAACGCTGGTGCTCCTCGGCCCAAGCGGCGCCGGTAAAAGCTCGCTGCTTCGCGTACTCAACCTGCTGGAGATGCCGCGTTCCGGTACCTTAAACATCGCCGGTAATCAATTCGACTTCACCAAAGCGCCGTCTGACAAAGCTATTCGCGAGCTGCGCCAGAATGTCGGGATGGTCTTCCAGCAGTACAACCTGTGGCCACACCTGACCGTGGTGCAAAACCTGATCGAAGCCCCGTGCCGCGTGCTGGGCTTAACCAAAGATCAGGCGCTGGCGCGCGCCGAAAAACTACTTGAGCGTTTACGCCTTAAACCTTACAGCGACCGCTATCCGCTGCATCTGTCAGGTGGTCAACAGCAGCGCGTAGCGATAGCCCGCGCGCTGATGATGGAGCCGCAGGTGCTGCTGTTTGATGAACCCACCGCCGCGTTGGATCCGGAAATTACCGCCCAGATCGTCAGCATCATTCGCGAACTGGCGGAAACCGGAATTACCCAGGTTATCGTTACCCACGAAGTGGAAGTGGCGCGTAAAACCGCCAGCCGCGTGGTGTATATGGAAAACGGGCATATCGTTGAGCAAGGGGATGCTAACTGCTTCGCGCATCCGCAAACCGACGCCTTTAAAAACTATCTTTCACATTGATGTTTTCGGGGAAATAACGATGAAAAAAGTACTGATTGCCGCTCTGCTCGCGGGCATGAGCCTTTCCGCTACCGCAGCCCAGACTATCCGTTTCGCCACCGAGGCCTCCTACCCTCCGTTTGAGCTGGTAGACGCCAACAACAAAATCGTCGGCTTTGACGTCGATCTGGCTAACGCGCTGTGTAAAGAGATGGACGCGACCTGCACCTTTACTAACCAGGCTTTCGATAGCCTGATCCCAGGGCTGAAATTCCGCCGCTTCGACGCCGTCATGGCCGGTATGGATATCACCCCTGAGCGTGAAAAACAGGTGCTGTTCAGCACCCCGTATTATGAAAACTCGGCGCTGTTTGTCGGCCAGCAGGGTAAGTTCACCGGCATTGACCAACTGAAAGGCAAAAAAGTTGGCGTGCAGAACGGTACTACTCACCAGAAATTCATCACTGATAAGCATCCGGAAATCACCACCGTTCCTTATGACAGCTACCAGAATGCCAAACTGGATCTGCAAAACGGCCGCATTGACGCCGTCTTCGGTGACACGGCGGTAGTGACCGAATGGCTGAAGAGCAATCCGAAGCTGGCCCCGGTGGGTGATAAAGTGACGGATAAAGACTACTTCGGTACCGGCCTCGGCATTGCGGTTCGTCAGGGCAATACCGAGCTGCAGCAGAAATTTAACGCTGCGCTGGAAAAAGTGAAGAAAGATGGGACGTACCAGACCATCTATAGCAAATGGTTCCAGAAGTAACGCTGAATGAACGAATTTTTTCCATTAGCAAGCGCCGCCGGGATGACCGTCGGCCTTGCCGTTTGCGCGCTGGTCATTGGCCTGGTGCTGGCGATGCTTTTCGCCGTGCTGGAGTCGGTGAAATGGCGCCCTGTGGCATGGCTGGCGACCGGCATCGTGACGATTTTACGCGGCCTACCGGAAATCCTGGTGGTGCTGTTTATCTACTTTGGTTCCTCACAGCTGCTGCTGACGCTGTCTGACGGTTTTACTCTTAATCTTGGGTTTGTGCAGATTCCGGTACAGATGCAAATTGAGAATTTCGACGTCAGCCCGTTCCTCTGCGGCGCCATTGCGCTTTCCCTGCTGTATGCCGCCTATGCCTCGCAGACCCTGCGCGGCGCCTTGAAAGCGGTGCCGCAGGGGCAGTGGGAGTCCGGCCAAGCGCTTGGTTTGTCGAAGGCGGCGATATTCTTCCGCCTGGTGATGCCGCAGATGTGGCGCCATGCCCTGCCGGGCCTGGGCAACCAGTGGCTGGTGCTGCTGAAAGATACCGCGCTGGTCAGCCTTATCAGCGTCAACGATCTGATGCTGCAAACCAAAAGTATTGCTACCCGTACTCAGGAGCCGTTTAACTGGTACATCATTGCGGCAGCTATTTATCTCGTCATCACCCTGTTGAGTCAATACATTCTCAAACGTATTGATCAGCGTGCGACGCGCTTCGAACGGAGACCAGGTTGATGCTCGATTACTTACCCGAACTGCTGAAAGGGCTGCATACCAGCCTGACGCTGACGGCGGCATCGATCGTCGTGGCGCTGATCCTGGCGCTGATCTTTACCATTGTGCTGACGTTAAAAACGCCGGTGGTGGTGTGGATCGTCCGCGGCTATATCACCCTGTTTACCGGGACACCGCTGCTGGTGCAGATCTTCCTGATCTACTATGGACCAGGACAGTTCCCGTCATTACAGAATTACCCGGTGCTGTGGCATCTGATCTCTGAGCCCTGGCTGTGCGCGCTGATCGCTTTGTCGTTAAACAGCGCGGCTTATACCACCCAGCTGTTCTATGGCGCCATCCGCGCCATTCCGGACGGCCAGTGGCAGTCCTGCAGCGCGCTGGGGATGAGCAAGAAGGATACGCTGGCGATTCTGCTACCGTATGCTTTTAAACGCGCCCTCTCCTCGTACTCTAACGAAGTGGTGTTGGTCTTTAAAAGCACCTCGCTGGCTTACACCATCACGCTGATGGAAGTGATGGGTCATGGCCAGCTGCTGTACGGACGCACCTATGACGTGATGGTCTTCGGCGCAGCCGGTATCATTTATCTGGTGGTGAACGGCCTGCTGACGCTGCTGATGCGTCTGGTGGAAAGAAAAGCGCTGGCCTTCGAACGTCGTAACTAACATCACGAAATGCATAAACAGTAATATATGAAACGGGTAAGTACTAATGCTTACCCGTTTTTTTTATAACCAATAAAATAAACATACAACTTTATTGCATATAAATTCATTTAGTGGCATTGTGAACTTCAGCCGTAAACCGGCACAACATCATAAGATTGACCGACGGGAGTCCCACTATGAAAAAGTTAGTTCTGGCCGCACTGCTTAGCTCTTTCGCCTTTGGCGCCGCTGCCGCGGAAAAAATCAGCTTTGGCGTTTCCGCGACCTATCCGCCATTTGAATCCATGGATGCGAATAACCAGATTGTCGGTTTCGATCTTGATCTGGCCAAAGCGCTGTGTAAGCAAATGCAGGCCGACTGTACTTTTACCAACCACGCTTTCGACAGCCTGATCCCGGCGCTAAAATTTAAAAAGTATGATGCGGTGATCTCCGGCATGGACATCACGCCTGAGCGTAGAAAACAGGTCGCGTTTACTGACCCGTACTACGCCAACTCGGCGCTGGTAATCGCCAAAAAAGACGCGTACCACTCTTTTGATGACCTGAAAGGTAAGCGTATCGGCATGGAAAACGGCACCACGCACCAGAAATACCTGCAGGATAAGCACCCGGAAGTCAAAACCGTCGCTTACGATAGCTACCAGAATGCCATTATCGACCTGAAAAACGGCCGTATCGACGGCGTCTTCGGCGATACCGCGGTGGTCAACGAATGGCTGAAGACCAACCCGCAGTTAGGCGCGGCGACGCCGAAAGTGACCGATCCGCAGTATTTCGGTACCGGCCTCGGCATTGCGGTGCGCCCGGATAATAAAGCGCTGCTGGAAAAACTGAACGCAGCGCTGAAAGCGATTAAAGCTGACGGAACCTACCAGAAAATTAGCAACCAGTGGTTCCCGGAGTAAGATCTACGCTTCCCGGCTTACGGCGCAGCCGCCTGAGCCGGGTCTATCGGTAACGACCCCCCTCACAGCGGCAGGGTAAACTGGAAACAGGCCCCTGCCGGTACTTCCAGCAGGCGAATTTCCCCCCCGTGCAGTTGCAGCATCCGGCGAACAATCATCAACCCCAGCCCGCCCCGTGAGGCGCTCTGCTGCCCCGGTTCCAGTACCGATGGCCGCTCAAACAGATTGGCCCGTAACTCACCGGCGACGCCCGGGCCGCTATCGGCCACCTCGACCACCACCTGTGCCCCCTGCTGGCGCGAGGAGAGACGAATTTCGCCCCCGTGCGGAGTATGGCGAATGGCGTTATCCAGCAGATTGGTTAATACCCGCTCCATCATCGAGAGGTCTGCCTCAACCAAAGGCAAGCCTGACGCCAATTCCAGGCGCAGACGGATTTCGCGGGTGGCAATCGCCAGATCGAATTTTTGCGCCACGTCCTGAATCAGCTCGGCAAGGATAAACTTTTCCGGCTGCGGCTTAATACCGCCATGTTCAAGGCGTGCCAGCTCAAATAGCTGCTGCGACAGATGACGAACTTTATTTCCCTGGCGTAGCGCGATATTCAGATACTGCTTACGCTCCTGCGCCGTCAGGCGATCATCCTTTAGCGATAACGTCTCCAGATATCCCAGCAGCGAAGTGAGCGGCGTGCGCAGGTCATGCGAAATATTGGCAATAAATTCCCGGCGCTGACGATCGCTATCAGCCAGCCGATCCCATTGCCCGGCGATCTGCTGCGCCAGTTCGATAAAGCGGTTATGCAGCAGCGCCACTTCATTTCCGGGATGCGGGTCCGGCGCCTGCGCCGCCAGCGCTTTGATTGCTCGAATGCTGTCGCTGTCTCCGGCTGCCACCTGCGCCGTCAGCTGGCGTACCGGGCGTGTTACCCAATACCACGCCAGGCCGCCGGCCAACAGGCCAAACAGCGCCACCAGCAGCAGGGTCCATAGCAGCAGGCTCCACAGCGTCTTCTGCCAGGCGTTTTGTGCCAGTTCATTAAAAGTTTCGCCCTGCAGGATAATGTAGAGATAGCCACGTAGCTGGCCGTCAAGGCGCAGCGGCGCGGCGCTAAACACTTTTTGCTGGTCCATGCTGCGCGGATCGTCACCATAAATTGGCCACGCGCCGCCGGAGAGAAACGCCTGCACCGGCGCCATGGCAATGCGCTGGCGTTTAATGTGCCCCGGCGGCGCGGCATCCGCCAGCAGCTCGCCATCCGGCGAAACGAGGTACAGCTCGACGCTTGGGTTAAACACCATCAGACTGTCGAATAGTGGTTTCAACGCCGCGCGATCGACCTCGCCGCGCGCGTTGAGCAGCAGCTCGCGGGCGGCGATCTGCTGCGCCAGACCGGCTGAAAGCCGTTGTACCATGACGTTACCGTACTGCGCGCTGCTATAGAGCTGGAGTAGACAAACGGACAGCGCACACAGCAGCAGCAAGGCGATAAACACCAACGATAACCGCTGGCTGAGGCTGAGTCGGCGGATCATGACTGCGCCCCGGCGCTATAGGGCGCAAATTTATACCCCTTCCCCCAGACGGTAAGAATAATGTCCGGCTCTGCCGGGTCGCGCTCTATTTTCGTACGCAGACGATTAATATGCGTGTTGACCGTATGTTCGTAGCCTTCATGCTGATAGCCCCAGACGCTATCCAGCAGCGCCAGACGCGAAAAAACTTCACCGGGATGGCGGGCAAAGTAATAGAGCAGATCGAATTCGCGCGGCGTGAGGTCAACCAGTTCACCGCGCAGCCTGACCTCCCGGGACAGCGGGTCGATATTCAGGCCGTGGCAGGCGATACGTCCGGCATCCATCAAGAGATTTTGTCCCATCGCTTCCTGACGGCGGAAAACCGCCTTCACCCGGGCAATCAGCTCCAGCAGAGAAAAAGGTTTCGCCAGATAATCATCGGCCCCCATTTCCAGCCCCTGCACGCGCTGGGTTTCGCTCGAACGGGCGCTAATAATAATCACCGGTAGATAGCGCGTTTGCTGACGGATGCGACGGCAAATCTCCAGCCCGTCGACGTTGGGCAACATCAGGTCAAGAATCACCGCATCCCAGACGCCGTTATCCAGCTGGCGCAGCGCCTGCGCGCCGTCCGCCTCGTGCACGATTTGGTACCCTTCATCCTGCAGATTCAGGCGCAACAAAGCCGCAATATCATCATCATCTTCCACCAGCAGGATTTTTTTACTCATCAGATTCGCTCCACGAATTTCACGCTCGTTTCATAAAGCTTACCCGATTTCAGCCGCTTAAAGAGTTCACATTTTGTTTAAACTTCACGAACCAGCAGCGTCAGCACTTCATAATGCGCGGTATGTGGAAACATATCGAACAACTGCACTCGCTCAAGGCGATAGCCCTGCAGACGATCAATATCTGCGGCCATCGTCCGGGCGTTACAGCTCGAATAAATGATATACGGCGGCGCCATGCGGCTTAGATAATCGCACAGTTCGGCGCCGATGCCGCGCCGCGGCGGGTTGACCAGCACAAGCTGTGGAATATCGTCTTCATGCGTCGCGAATTGCGTGGAATCCAGCGCCTGAAAATGAAGATTGGTTAATCCCAATTGGGCCGCGGATTGCTTCGCGCAGGCGATGGCTTCCGGGGCGATTTCGATACCGGTAAGGCGCATCTGCGGGGTTGCGCAGTGCAGGCCGAAACCGCCGACGCCGCAAAACAGATCCCACATGTGGTTGACCGGCAGCGCGCGTACCCAGTCGCGGGCGGTAGCATAGAGCTGGCTCGCCACCGTCGGGTTGGTCTGGAAAAAGCTTTGCGGGCGGATCCACAGCGGTACGCCGTTAAAGTTCTCCGCCAGCGCCTGTTGATCGCTGAGGAAAATCTCCTGCTCCCCTTCCATGATAGCCATATGCACGGGCTGAATATTGGCGGTAATCACCTTTAGCTGCGGCAACTGCTGCTGTAACCACGGCAGCGCGGCGCGCAACTGTTCAAGCTTTGCCGCAGAGCGCAGAACGAAACGCAACATCATGCCGCCGTGCTGGCTTTCTGTCAGCAGCAAATACTTCAGTTCGCCGCGCTTGCGGGCAACGTTATAGGGGGTGAGTCCGGCGCGGGCGATAAACGGCTTCAGCGCGGCGAAAACCGGTTCAAAACTCGGCGGATACAGCGGACAATCGGTGAGATCTTCCGGCGTGCCATCGCGGTGCAGCATGCCTAGCAGCGGGCGCTCTACGCTACCGCTTACGACCATTTTCGCTTTGTTGCGAAACGCCGTCTCCGGACCTGAAACCGGAGCAAGCCATGTCGCCGCTGGATGACCCGCCAGCAGTTCGCGCAGGTTAGCCATTTTATCGGCGAGCTGTTGCGTCAATGGCAATTCCAGCCACTGACAAGAACGGCAGCGGCCCGCGTCGTAAAGTGCGCAATGCATAAGAAGACCTTCAAGAAAACCGGGGCGGGGATTGTATCACCGTTATTGCAAGCGGAAAAACCGTCGGCACGACGCAGGGATAAACAATAGCGCCAGCACCAGCAGATCCGGCAGCTTCTGCAGAAACAGCGCATGGAGAATTTCCCGCTTTGACTCCCCGGCCACGCTGAACAGTTCTGGATAGCCGTAGCCAATCGAGGCCGCCCACAGATAAGAGATGACGATAATTTGCGTCAACAGGTAGAGCCAGCGCGCCCAGTTACGGCCTTTCACCAGCGAAAAGGCGCACCAGATCTCGATAAACACCAGCGCCAGGCTCGCCAGAAACACCAGCGTCAGGGCCCAGGTTTGCACGCTACGATGGACAAAATCGGCAATCCCCTGCACGCCAAGCTGATTGAGGATCATTAACAGGTCAAGACCGCGAATTAAGATAATAGCAAAGGCCGCCACCTGTACCAGCGCAGGGACGTTAAGACGAGCATGAGACGATCGAGTTTTTGTAAACAATCCCAACGTAAAGTCATCCATGAAAACGGCGCCACGAGTGCGGCGCCAATGTTAACTCTATTGCAGAGATTATACCCTAAATAATTCGAGTTGCAGGAAGGCGGCAAGTGAGTGAATCCCCAGGAGCTTACTCTAGTAAGTGACTGGGGTGAACAAACGCGGCCAACGCACATGCAGCTTGAAGTATGACGGGTATAGGGGGTTCAGCCCCTTCTTGCACGCTGGATATCACGCACTCGCTGCTTTTCTGCGCGAGCCATTAAATACCAGGCGATAAAACCGACAATTCCCACCACACCGAGGATTAAGGTCGCCAGGGCGTTAATTTCCGGGTTAACGCCCATCCGCACGCTGGAGAAGACCAGCATCGGCAGCGTCGTCGCCCCTGGTCCGGAAACGAAGCTGGCAATCACCAGGTCATCAAGCGACAAGGTAAACGCCAGCAACCATCCGGAAATGACCGCGGGCATAATCATCGGCAAGGTTATCACGAAAAACACCTTCAGCGGCGCGGCGCCAAGATCCATCGCCGCCTCTTCGATTGACCTGTCCAGCTCGCGCAGACGTGAAGAGATCACCACCGCCACGTAGGCGGTACAGAAGGTGACATGCGCCAGCCATATCGTCAACATGCCACGATCCGATGGCCAGCCGATGGAATGCCCCAGCGCGACAAACAGCAGCAGCAGCGACAGCCCGGTAATCACATCGGGCATCACCAGCGGCGCGGTGATCATAAAAGCAAAACCGTTGGAACCGCGAAAACGGCCAAAACGCACCAGCACCACCGCGGCAATCGTGCCAAGGATCGCCGCCGCCGTCGCCGCGCAGGCGGCAATGGTCAGGCTTAACCCCACCGCGCTCATCATCGCGTCATCATGAAACAGCTCGCTATACCAGCGCGTCGACCACCCCGCCCATACCGTCACCAGCTTCGAACTGTTAAATGAATAGATAACCAGCATCAGCATCGGCGCATACAGGAAGGTAAAACCGAGCACGAGGATCAGAATCCGCCATGGCGAACGTACTACCGGTAAGTCATTCATCCATGATCCCCCATCTGTTTTTGCTGATGCTTGTGGAACCACATGATCGGCACGATCAGCAACAGCAACATCACAATCGCCACCGCCGATGCTACCGGCCAGTCGCGGTTATTAAAGAACTCCTGCCACAGCACGCGGCCAATCATAATGCTGTCGGGGCCGCCGAGCAGTTCCGGGATGACGAACTCGCCCACCGCCGGAATAAACACCAGCATCGAGCCGGCGATAATGCCGCCTTTCGTTAACGGAACAATCACCTGGAAGAAGGTCTTTAACGGCCTGGCGCCGAGATCCAGCGACGCTTCCACCAGCGAATAGTCGATACGCGTCAGCGCGGTATAAATCGGCAGCACCATGAACGGCAGGTAGGCGTAAACGATACCGATGTACACCGCCAGATTGGTATGCAAAATCTCCAGCGGTTGATCGATAACTCCGAGCCACAACAGGAAGTTATTGAGCACCCCGTTGCTTTTCAGCAGCCCCATCCAGGCGTAAACGCGAATGAGGAACGAGGTCCACGAAGGTAATATAACCAACAGCAGCAGGATATTGCGCGTCGACGGCTTGCTATGCGCCACCGCCCACGCCAGCGGATAGCCCAATAGCAGACAGCAAAAGGTGGAAATTGCCGCCACCTGCAACGACTGCAGATAAGCCTCAAAGTACAGCGGATCGTCGGTCAACTGCAGGAAGTTGCCGAGGTTGAGCGTCAACGTCAGTTGACCGTCGGCCCACGACAGTAACTCGGTATAGGGCGGGATCGCCCGCGCCATTTCGGCCAGACTGATTTTAAAAACGATCAGGAATGGCAGTAAAAACAGCAGGATTAACCACAGATACGGCAGCGCAATCACCAGCTTACGCCCATGGGCCATCTGCTGGCGCGCCAGCCACAGGGCAAAACCGCCGGGCTTTTTGCCGCCGGCTGGAGGTTCTAATGTGCTCATCGCCCTCTCCTTACACCGTCAGAACAACGCAGCTATCGGCATCCCAGCACAAGCGAACCTCATCACCCCAGGTCGGCATTCCTTTCCGATGGCGATGCTCATTTTGCAGCTGCGCGCTGATCATCTGCCCGCTTTTCAGACGGACATGATAGATAGACAGATCGCCGAGGTAGGCAATATGGATAACCTCGCCTACCGCAAAGTTAAAGCCGTCTGCCGGCGGTTCGTCGCAGAGCATGATTTTCTCCGGACGCAGCGCCACCCAGACCGGCACGTTATCCACCACCGAGGCATCCGGATCGACTTTCAGCGGATGCACCAGCCCCGGCGCATTCAGTACCAGGCCATCTTCCAGCCGCTCTTTGACCAGCCCTTCGAAGACGTTTACCGAGCCGATAAACTCGGCGCTATAGCGGGTCGTCGGATGTTCATAGATCTCCTCCGGCTCGCCGATCTGCACGAACTTACCGCGGTTCATGATGGCGATACGGCCCGCCATGGTCATCGCCTCTTCCTGGTCATGGGTGACCATCACGCAGGTGACGCCGACGCGCTCAAGAATATCCACTACCTCAAGCTGCATCCGGTCGCGTAGTTTTTTATCCAATGCGCCCATCGGTTCATCAAGCAGCAGTAATTTCGGCCGCTTCGCCAGGCTTCGCGCCAGCGCCACGCGCTGACGTTGGCCGCCGGAAAGCTGGTGCGGCTTGCGTTTGGCGAACTCCTGCATATGCACCAACGCCAGCATCTCCTGGACGCGGGCGTTAATCTCCGCCTTTGGCAGCTTGTCCTGCTTAAGACCAAAGGCGATATTTTGCTCCACCGTCATGTGGGGAAATAGCGCGTAAGACTGGAACATCATATTGATCGGCCGCTGGTACGGCGGCACGCGCGCCAGGTCGACGCCATCCAGCACAATCTGCCCGGCGGTGGGCAACTCAAAACCTGCCAGCATACGTAGCAGCGTCGATTTCCCGCAGCCGGACGCGCCCAGTAAGGCAAAGATTTCGCCTTTATAAATAGTGAGGTTGACATCATCGACGGCGTGTTGCCCATCGAAGGATTTGGTTAAATTACGGATTTCCAGCAGCGGGGTCAGCGCTTTGGGGGCTTTCGCCTGTGGGCGGGGCATTGCGTCATTCACTCGGGTGCTCTCCGGCAAATACAATCACCGTATGGCCCGGTTGCCATACATTCTTCAGTTCTATGTCCGCCAGCGAACAGCAGGCCAGACCTTTACAGGCCCGGCGTACCGGGCCTGATGGCGTTATTTTCCGCTTTTCACTTTGGTCCACGCGCGGGTGCGCACGCGGTCAATCTTCGGATCCTGCACCTTGAGGGTGAACAGCTTGGCGAAGACATCCTCAGGCGGGTAAATCGCCGGGTTGTTGCGGATGTCGGCACTGACCAGCGGCGTCGCCTCTTTGTTAGCGTTAGCGTAGTAGACGTGATCGCTGATATGGGCGATGACCTCCGGGCGCAGCAGATAGTTCAGGAACTGATAGGCTTCGTCTTTATTTTTGGCATCCGCCGGCATGGCGAAGACATCAAAGAAGGCCAGCGCCCCCTCTTTCGGAATAAAGTAGGAGATATTGACGCCATTCTTCGCCTCTTTCGCGCGATTCGCCGCCTGCCAGACATCGCCCGCCCAGCCGATAGCGACGCAAATATCACCGTTTGCCAGGTCATTGATATATTGCGAAGAGTGGAAGTAACGGATATTGGGCCGCAGCTTCAGCAGCAGATCGGTTGCCGGTCCGGTGTAATCATCGGCTTTGGTGCTGTTTGGATCTTTGCCGAGATAGTTCAGCACCGTCGAGAAAATCTCTTCGGGGGCATCAAGGAAGGAGACGCCGCAGCTTTTCAGCTTCTCAAGGTTTTCCGGCTTAAGCACCAGATCCCAGCTGTTCAACGGAACGTCTTTACCCAGCGCCGCTTTCACTTTATCGACGTTATAGCCGATGCCGGTGGTCGCCCACATGTATGGCATCGCATATTTATTATCGGGATCGTGACGCGCCACCAGTTGTAAAACTTTCGGGTCGAGGTTTTTCCAGTTCGGCAGTTTGCTTTTATCCAGCGGTTGGAATACCCCGGCCGCCAGCTGGCGTTCAAGGAAGCTTGCCGACGGCACCACCAGATCAAACCCGGTGCTGCCGGCCATTAATTTACCTTCCAGCACTTCGTTGGAATCGAATACGTCATACACCACTTTAATACCGGTCTCTTTTTCAAAATTGGCAACCGTGTCCGGCGCAATATAATCAGACCAGTTATAAACGTGCAGCGTTTTTTGTTCCGCTGCGAGCGAGCCGGCAGAAACGGCCATCAGCGCACCCGTAATCACACCTGTTAACCATTTTTTACCCAAGGCGGTCATATCTCTGTTTCCTTCTCAAGGCCCGTTAATTCACGGACGCAATAGACGAACCTGAACGCATGCAAGAATCATGCATATTTTTCATTGCCTGAGATAAGGAGAGGAAACCTCTCCCTGATTGGCTGCCCGCAAATGGACGCCTCGCCAGAATAACTGTAGCCAGAATAAGAGGATATAGCCCAGGCAAAAAAACGCCCTGGATCATATTTCCAGCCAATAAAGGTCTACGAGATAAAAGCGAAGCGCTAAAACAGCAGTGAATAATTCTTTAAAGACGGGTTTGAGACAGAATAAATAAGCAACCGCCATCGCAGCGGCTGCTTTTATTAATTAGTGCAGAAAATGGTATTGCACTTCTTCGGCTGCGGCCTCTTCTTCCTGCTCTTCCGCTTTATACAGCAGTTGATTGGCACCGGCTTCCAGAATGACCATCGAGACCTGCTCTTCGCTCTGGCGGAAGAACCAGGCAAACTGTTCGAGAGTGACGCCCGCGCCAACGGGCAGCGCCTGGCAGACCACCAGCTTCGGCAGGTTATCATCCTGAATATCAAGGAACGCTTTTACGGTCAGCGAACTGGCGTTAATCGCCGACAGATCCGCCGACAGCGGCAGCAGCGCAGAGGGCTTCACTTCCGCCAGCGCCGAAAACAACACCACGTTGTCCAGCAGGTCGATTTTGGCATCGAAAATACCGTCGAAATTCTGCATATGCGGCAGGTGCAACGCCTGGCAGGAGTCGCACTCAAAAAAACTGATGCCTAACTCGTCGAGCCAATGACGTAATGTATCAAGACCCGGAACGACCAGTGAATCCATAGTGCCTGTGACCTCTTGCTGGATAAAAAACGACGCATAGCTTACGCAAAAAATGCGTCGCATTCCATGAAAGGATAACGAAGTGACGCTACCCTCCCATTTTTAGACAATATCCAGGCGTGGCCTGACGTTCGATCCACGCGATCATCCGCCCGGCAATATCGACGTGAGTGGTGGTTTCAATCCCTTCCAGCCCCGGCGAGGCGTTAACTTCCATCACCAGCGGGCCGCGGTGGGCGCGCAGGATATCCACGCCTGCCACGTCCAGACCCAGCGTTTGCGCCGCTTTAATCGCCATCTCCCGCTCCTGATCGCTAAGCATGGCCGTAGTGGCGACGCCGCCGCGGTGCAGGTTAGAGCGAAAATCGCCCTCCTTCGCCCGCCGTTCAATCGCCGCCACCACCTCATCGCCAACCACCAGGCAGCGGATATCGCACCCTTTTGCCTCAGCGATATATTCTTGCACCAGAATGTGCGCATTGAGGCCCCGGAAGGCGTCAATCACGCTTTCCGCCGCCTGTCGCGTTTCCGCCAGCACCACACCGATCCCCTGCGTCCCCTCCACTAACTTCACCACCAGCGGCGCGCCGCCGACCATGGCGATCAGATCGCTGGTGTCGTCCGGCGAGTGAGCAATACCGGTGACCGGTAGATCGATTCCCTGACGCGCCAGCAACTGCAGCGAGCGCAGCTTATCGCGGGCGCGGGTAATCGCCACCGACTCGTTTAGCGGATAGCTGCCCAGCAGTTCGAACTGCCGCAGCGCGGCGGTGCCGTAATAGGTGATCGCCGTGCCAATACGCGGAATGACTGCATCAAAATGGGGCAACTGTCGCCCTTTGTAGTGAATCGAGGAGGCAACCGGGCTGACGCTCATATAGCAGGAGAGCGGATCGAGGATCTCGACCTGATGCCCGCGTTTTTGCGCGGCTTCACGCAAGCGGCGGCAAGAATAAAGCGTTCCATCCCGGGATAATATAGCGATTTTCACCCAACACCTCTTAGAAAATAACTGGCGGCCAGCACTCTGCGTTTGCAGGTTGAAGTGTATAGGGAATCAGCGCGTTGCCCAGCCCTGTTTATGCAAATAATCGAGAATAAACGGCCGGCTCTCTTTGATGATGGTGCGGCGGATATGATCGCTCCAGGTATCGCGGCGGGTATTGCTGCCGCGCGTCAGATAATAGTCCGCCAGCTGTTCGTCATACTGCGCCAGCACCTGTTGATCAAGCGGTTGGTAGTGATTCTCATGCACCAGCATCGCAGGCGGAATACGCGGCTTAACCTGCGGGTCGTCAGCAGGCCAGCCAAGGCACAGGCCAAACAGCGGCAACACGTGTTTCGGCAGCTGCAGCAGCTCGGTTACCGCGTCAATGTTATTACGCAGGCCGCCAATATAGACGCCGCCTAATCCCAGGGATTCCGCGGCGATTAAGGCATTCTGCGCCATTAGCGCGGTGTCGACAACGCCCAGCAGCAGCTGTTCAGCCAGTCCCAACTGCGCTTGCGGGCAAATTTGCAGGTGGCGGTTGAAATCGGCGCAGAATACCCAAAACTCCGCTGCCTGCGCCACGTGCTGCTGGCCGCCGGTCAACTCAACCAGCTGCTCACGCATCTGCGGGTCGGTAATGCGAATAATCGAGGTACATTGTAAAAAGCTGGAGCTGGAAGCCCCTTGCGCCCCGGCAATGATCGCCTCACGCTGTTGGTCGCTAATCGGCGCGTCGGTAAAATGGCGGATGGAACGGTGGTTACGCAGCAGATCAATGGTCGGCGTCATGGTGTTTTTCTCGTTCGGACGGGGTAGAAGATGAGGTCTTATTATCGGTCAACTGCGGCGCGACAATTTTCGCTATTCGCCACATTAAGGCTATCGCCGCCGGGATCATCAGCAGGATCCCGGCAAAGATCATGATGAGCGCCGCCGTCGGGCTGGCAAATGGCGCAGGCAGTTGAACATACTGGTTTAATGACAGCCAGGCCAACGTCAGCAGCGCCATGCCGACGAGCTCAACAATCAGAATACTTTTGGGTAATGCGGCAGGCGATCGCATAACGCTCCTCAATATACTCATGCCGCGCACAGCGCATCGCTGGCGCATCTGTATAGGGTCTTGCAGCAGATGATATTGATCAAGCATAACCCGCAACCATCGCTATAAAAGGTAAAACCTTCTTCCCCTTGCTAACGGAACGCGGCATCATAGCCACATTCGCCATCCGGCTGAGATTTAAGGAGAGAAGCATGTTTACCGTTATTTTTGGTCGCCCAGGTTGCCCGTACTGCGTTCGCGCTAAAGAACTGGCTGAGAAACTGAGCACCGAGCGCGATGACTTCAGCTATCGCTACATTGATATCCACGCGGAAGGCATCAGCAAAGCCGATCTGGAAAAAACCGTCGGTAAGCCGGTAGAAACCGTACCGCAGATTTTCGTCGATCAGAAACACATCGGCGGCTGCACGGATTTCGAAGCCTGGGCGAAGGAAAATCTCGGCCTGTTTGCCTGAGAGACTTCACTCTTCCGTTGAGTGCCTGCGTCTGGCGTCCAGCCAGACGCAAATAAATAAAAAGCATAGCGCCCCGAGCGCGCACCAGAAGACCGCGCTAAAAAGCCACGCCAGTTCCTGCCAAAACGATCGATGAGTAATAAAGAACATCCGCATCACCACCAGACAAACCGGTGCCGCCAGCATGGCGCCAATCAGCGGACGTATGACGCGCCTTCCGGGGGATAAACAGCTCGCCACGGCGCCAGGTAGCACAAAGAACAGCAGTCCAAGCTCGGGGTTGCCCGTTTGCCGAAAAGCCCCTTTCATATGCAGCAACAGCGATAAACAGACCACAATAAACAGAAAGAACCCACAAATTATACCGGCCCACGCGCGCTCAGATTTCACGACATCCTCCTGATTTCGCCTCTAACTATCTTTCACTTCATCCAGTCAGAAATAGCATTCTGGCAGTCCATGCTTATAACGCTCCCGCCAGAGTAAAACGATTGTGACTAGCCGCAGCAACCAGGAAAGATTAAACTAGCGGCACTGTTTTATCGGTATTAACGGGATGCCAGAATAACGTTCGGCATAGTGCGAACGCTTGAGCAACCTTAGACCAAAAAACCATTTCCTTCAACAACTTACTAGTAAACGAGAAGTTGGCTTTCGTGAATATAAACGTCGCAGATTTGTTAAACGGGAATTACATCCTGTTATTGTTTGTTGTACTCGCACTGGGTCTTTGCCTGGGGAAACTTCGCCTCGGGTCAGTACAACTTGGTAATTCCATTGGCGTTTTAGTCGTTTCTTTATTATTAGGTCAGCAGCACTTCGCCATTAACACAGATGCGCTAAATCTTGGCTTTATGCTGTTTATTTTCTGCGTCGGCGTCGAAGCGGGCCCCAACTTTTTTTCGATTTTTTTCCGCGACGGCAAAAACTATCTGATGCTGGCGCTGGTGATGGTGGCCAGCGCGATGTTAATCGCTATGGGGCTGGGCAAATTGTTTGGCTGGGACATCGGCCTGACCGCCGGGATGCTGGCGGGCGCTATGACCTCCACCCCGGTGCTGGTGGGCGCTGGCGATACCCTACGCCACTTTGGCCTGCCCAGCGATCAGCTGGCGCAGTCGCTTGACCACCTGAGCCTGGGTTACGCCCTGACTTACCTGGTTGGCCTGGTGAGCCTGATCGTCGGCGCGCGCTATATGCCGAAGCTGCAGCATCAGGATCTGCAGACCAGCGCCCAGCAGATCGCCCGCGAGCGCGGTCTGGATACCGACTCCAAGCGTAAAGTCTATCTGCCGGTTATCCGCGCCTACCGCGTCGGCCCGGAATTGGTCGCGTGGGCGGACGGCAAAAATCTTCGTGAGCTGGGAATTTACCGCCAGACCGGCTGCTATATCGAGCGTATTCGTCGTAACGGTATCCTGGCGAACCCGGATGGCGACGCGGTACTGCAGATGGGCGACGATATCGCGCTGGTTGGCTACCCGGACGCCCATGCCCGCCTCGACCCAAGCTTCCGTAACGGTAAAGAGGTGTTTGACCGCGACCTGCTCGATATGCGTATCGTCACCGAAGAGATTGTGGTTAAGAATCATAACGCCGTCGGCCGCCGCCTGGCGCAGCTGAAGCTGACCGATCACGGCTGTTTCTTAAACCGGGTGATCCGCAGCCAGATTGAGATGCCAATCGACGATAACGTGGTGCTCAATAAAGGCGACGTGCTGCAGGTGAGCGGCGACGCCCGCCGCGTAAAAACCGTCGCTGACCGCATCGGCTTTATTTCGATTCACAGCCAGGTGACCGATCTGCTGGCTTTCTGCGCCTTCTTTATCGTCGGCCTGATGATCGGCATGATCACTTTCCAGTTCAGCTCGTTCAGCTTCGGCATCGGTAACGCCGCCGGCCTGCTGTTCGCCGGCATTATGCTTGGCTTCCTGCGCGCCAACCATCCGACCTTCGGCTATATCCCGCAGGGCGCATTGAACATGGTTAAGGAGTTCGGTCTGATGGTGTTTATGGCCGGGGTCGGCCTGAGCGCCGGCGCGGGTATTAATAACGGTCTGGGCGCCATTGGCGGGCAAATGCTGGCTGCCGGTCTTATCGTCAGCCTGGTGCCGGTGGTGATCTGCTTCCTGTTCGGCGCCTATGTGCTACGCATGAACCGCGCGATGCTGTTCGGCGCGATGATGGGCGCGCGCACCTGCGCCCCGGCGATGGAAATTATCAGCGATACCGCGCGCAGCAACATTCCCGCACTCGGCTATGCTGGCACTTACGCTATCGCCAACGTGCTGCTCACCCTTGCCGGTACGCTGATCGTCATCATCTGGCCGGGCCTTGGCTAGCCCCGGCCGAAAATTTTTAACTTTTTCGCAAAAAAATCGGTGATGAACAGAACTTTTTCCCAGGATGTCAGTCATAACTAGTGCCACTGCTTTTCTTTGATGTCCCCATTTTGTGGAGCCCATCAACCCCGCCGCTTAGGTTCAAGGTTGATGGGTTTTTTGTTGCCTGAAATTGGCACTTTTCGAGCTAGCCTGAAACCAAAACCGCTCTGAAAAGATCAGTTGCGTACTGACCGTCATCACTTACTGAATTTTTGCCTTTAACCAGTCGGCCAGAAAAATAATTAGGCAAATCAGAACAAAACAAATCGCAAAGCCACCCAGCTTGAATAGCCAGCCATCCAGCGCAATAAGACTAACAAAAGCCATAATTGAGCAAATCCCCCTCCCCATTGCATCAATCATATTGATGCAATGCACGCCAATTCTTTTATAAGAATGGCTGGCCGAGAATTTTACAGATTTCATTTTCTATTCCTTTACATTGCATTGGATGGCTCTCTATGTACTTGAGATACGGTTCTAGTGGTTCTTCAACCAGAAAGTAGACCATATCAAGATTCATTGGTGAAACTTTCATATAGGTTGATGAATACCTGTCCTTCATCCTACGAGAAGCTCTCGCTGCCTCTTCGATTATCCCCTGCATAATAACGGCACTTAAAGCAAACGATGCCGAGCCCCGCAGAACGTAGTTTCCAATTCTGGTTGTTTTCAATTGCGCAATTATTTTTTCGGATAAAGTCAGGGACAGGCAAAACTGAGCCCCCGTACGTGTTCCCAGTTTTGCGTCAGAATAACCAATCCTGTCATTAATCGCTTTCTTCCCTTTGTCATCGAGTTTTGCATAAAAATCCGTGCTCACAATGGTGATTAGCTGCCTGATTGGTTGATCGTTCGATATCAATGCTCTGAACGCCCTAATAAAACGCTCCGTTTCATATTCATTACGCCTTTTAAGATCACGCCCCAAGACTCCTGAACCTTCTACCGTTCTTATTGCTGATAAATAAAATCCTTCGGAAAGGGAAGTTAAACCATCAACAATTCCCCTGGCAATTAGCTTTGCATCCATGAAACCCATCTCAATAACCATAAGATGATAAAAGGCTAATCACTTTTACGCTCAAGAACCAGAAAAAAATATTTATTTTTTCAATTAAAACAACATGTTAAATGATTAAGTAACAGGTTTATTTTACGGCCAGAACTCAAAAATTACTGCACTGATTTTAATACTACCCCCTCCTTGCACAGTCTATTTTTTCACCCATACTTTGCTGATCCACTCCCACATAAGGCGCTCTTCATGTTGCTTAAAGATAAGACCGTGGTGATTTTCGGCGGCAGCGGCGCGATTGGCCGCGCGGCGGCGCTCGCCATGGCGAAAGAAAGCGCGCGGATCTTTCTGGCCGCCCGGCAGGCGGATAAGCTGGAAAAGGCGGCGGCTGAGATTCGCGCCGCAGGCGGGAGCGTCGAGACCCTGCAACTGGATGTGCTGGATGGCGGGCAAACCACCGCGCAGGTGGCCAACCTGGCCGGGCTAACCGGCGGGATTGACATCGTAGTTAATGCCACCGGCTTTCTCCACAATCAGGGGAAAACGCTGGCACAATTATCCCTTGCCGAGTATCACCAGGGTTTTGTCCCCTTTCTTGATGCCCAATTTATTATTGCTAAGGCAGTGGCGCCGTGGATGGGTGGCGAACGCGAGGGCGTCATTATTACCACTATCCCTCCTTCCGCGACGATGGCCATCCCTGGACACCTCGGCCATATCGTCGGCTGCGCCGCAATGGAAGCCTTTATCAACGCATTGGCCAGCGAACTCGGCGCCAAAAAAATCCGCGTGCTCGGCGTACGGTCACACGCGATAGCGGATGCGGCGCTGGCGGGTTCTTATACTGCCGAGGTGTTTGCGCCTAAAGCACAGGCGTTGGGCTTGAGCGTCGAACAGTGGCTGGGTGGTGCGGCGCACGGCACGATGCTGCAGCGGTTGCCGACACTTGAGCAGATAGCCGGAGTCATCACCTTTCTTGCCTCACCGTTGGCGGCGGCGATGACCGCCACGGTGGTTAACGTCACTGCGGGGGCGACACTTAGCTAGCGCTATTCTCCCCCGCCAGCCGCCCGACCATTAAGCGAATCGCCGCTTTCGACAGCGGCGCGCTATCGGTCACGAAGTGCAGCGTCATCCCCTCGATAAACGCATCCAGCCCGCGCGCCGTCGCCGGTTCAAACCACTGCTCCAGCGTCTGCTGGCTGCGCAGCATCCAGCTCTGCATGACCGTTTTCAGTGCTGGTCGGCTGCTGCAAAACGCGTACAGCTGGTACATTAACTCCATATTGCGCGCGGTGGTCACTTGGGCGCTGAAGATCAGCTCGGCGATAGCGTCGCAGGCCTGTTGGCGGCTGCCGACGCCGTCGAAAAATTGCTGATACTGCGCCGACATTTCGACGGTGAAGTTACGAAACGCTTCCTCAATCAGCGCCTCAATACCGCTAAAATAATAGGTCAGCGAGCCCAGCGGTACCCCGGCGCAGCTGGCAATTTTACGGTGCGTTACCGCATGAATTCCGTGCGCGGCGATGGTATCCAGCGTCGCCTGCAGGATGCGCTCGCGCCGCTGCGGATCGTTCGGTCTGCGGGTCATCGGTGTTTTTTCCCCTCTGTGCGCTACGCAGGTCAAGCGATAGCGGAATGTGTACAAATGTACACAACCTTGCTACTGTTGTCTGCATCTCTTCTTTCTCGGGCGTTTATGGATGACGGCGCAAACTTCTCGCAAAGCCCTCCAGCTTCGGCTGTGGGCGCTATTTATGTTCTTCTTTATTCCCGGCTTATTGATGGCCTCCTGGGCCACCCGTACGCCCGCGATTCGCGATTTACTAACCCTTTCCACTGCTGAAATGGGAATGGTGCTATTTGGCCTGTCGATTGGTTCAATGAGCGGTATTCTCTGTTCAGCATGGCTGGTGAAGCGCTTCGGTACCCGTAAAGTCATCCGCACAACTATGTTGTGCGCCGTGGCGGGCATGCTGGTGTTAAGCCTGGCGCTGTGGCTCGCCTCTGCGCCGCTGTTCGCCTTTGGGCTGGCTATCTTTGGCGCCAGCTTCGGCTCGGCGGAAGTAGCGATTAACGTCGAAGGCGCCGCCGTTGAACGGGAAATGAATAAAACCGTGCTGCCGATGATGCACGGTTTTTACAGCTTCGGCACCCTCGTGGGCGCCGGCATCGGTATGGCGGTGACCGGTTTTGGCCTGCCCGCCGCGCCGCATATTCTGATCGCCGCGCTGGTGGCGATTGCCCCCATCGTTATCGCCATTCGCGCCATCCCCGACGGCACGGGCAAAAACGCCGCCGAATCCGCCCATAGCGAGGCCAAAGGCCTACCGGTCTGGCGCGACGTGCAGCTGTTGCTGATCGGCGTGATCGTGCTGGCAATGGCCTTTGCCGAAGGTTCCGCCAACGACTGGCTGCCGCTGCTGATGGTCGACGGCCACGGCTTTAGCCCCACTTCCGGTTCGCTGATTTACGCCGGTTTCACCCTCGGCATGACCCTCGGCCGCTTCACCGGCGGCTGGTTTATCGACCGCTACAGTCGCGTCACCGTCGTACGCGCCAGCGCGGTAATGGGCGCGCTGGGTATCGGGCTGATTATTTTTGTCGACATCACCTGGGTTGCCGGGGTATCTGTACTGCTGTGGGGACTCGGCGCGTCGCTCGGTTTCCCGCTTACCATTTCCGCCGCCAGCGATACCGGCCCGGATGCGCCGAAACGCGTGAGCGTCGTGGCGATTACCGGCTATCTTGCTTTCCTCGTCGGGCCGCCGCTGCTGGGCTTCCTTGGCGAACATTTTGGCCTGCGTAGCGCCATGATGGTAGTACTGGGTCTGGTGATGGTGGCAGCGCTGGTAGCCCGCGCGGTAGCCAAACCGCAGCCTGAACCTGTGATGGAGAATAGCTAATGAGCATCAAACTGATTGCGGTAGACATGGACGGCACCTTTTTAAGCGATGCCAAGACCTATAATCGCCCACGTTTTCTGGCGCAGTATCAGCGCATGCGCGAACAGGGCATTCGCTTCGTGGTCGCCAGCGGCAACCAGTATTACCAGCTGATATCGTTCTTCCCCGAGCTGGTCGATGAAATCGCCTTCGTCGCCGAAAACGGCGGTTGGGTGGTGAGCGGTAAAGAGGATATCTTTAACTGCCAGCTGCCGACGACGCATTTCAACGCCGTCGTCGACCACCTGCAAACGCTGCCGCATATCGAAATTATCGCCTGCGGCAAACGCAGCGCCTATACGCTCAATAGCTATAACGACGAGCTAAAAGCGGTGGCGGCGAAGTACTATCACCGTCTCGAACTGGTGGATGATTTTAACCATCTCGATGACGCGATCCTCAAATTCGGTCTGAACGTGCCGGATCATCTGATCCCGGAAATTCAGCCGAAGCTACACGCGGCGCTGGGCGATATGGTTACCGCCGTCGCCACCGGCTACGGCAGTATCGATTTAATCATCCCTGGCGTGCATAAAGCCAACGGCCTGCGCATTTTGCAGGAGCGCTGGGGCATTGATAACCATGAGGTGGTGGCCTTCGGCGATAGCGGCAATGATATTGAAATGCTGCAGCATGCCGGTTTTGGTTTCGCCATGGCGAATGCCAAAGCGGAGGTCAAAGCCGTCGCCAGTCATCATGCCCCGCATAATAACGAAGAAGGCGTATTGCATATTATTGATAAGGTATTGAATCGCGAAGCGCCGTTCGCCTGATGAGAACCCGGATGCCTTTGGGCATCCGGGTTTACTACGTATCACGCCTGCTGCGAACTGCCGACGCTTTTATCTTTCAGGAAGTAAATAATCAGCCCCAGCCATAGCACCCCGCCCAGCAAGTTAAACAGGCTGAACAGGCCGTTACCGCCAAGCTCATACGCATGCTTGCTAAGCTCAATGCCCACGGTAAAGATCAGCATCTGCAGCATACCCATCGCCGCCGAAACCGTCCCTTTACTCATTTCGCTGGCGAACAACGTTAAGCGCACCAGCCCGGCGTTAGCCAGGCCAATCCCGAAAGCGTAGAAGCTTAAACCAGCGGTCATCCACAGATAAGCATGGGACGAGACCACCGTGGCCGCCGCCGACAGGAGCAGGCCAAACATAATCGGCCAGCCGCCCATAATAATCAGCGAACGTACCGAGCGGCGCGAGGTCAGACGCGCCAGCACCAGGTTGCCGGCGATCAGCGCGCCGAAAATCGGCACCTGCAGCATGCCGTACTCATAGCTGGTGGCCTGCTCGCCGCTGATGATAATCACCGGCGATTGCGCAATCCACGCCAGCAGCGGCAGGCTAACAAAACCGGTCGCCAGCGCGCCGGCGACAAAGCGCAGGTTTTTCAACACCAGACGATAGTCGCGGCCCAGCTCTTTTACCGACAGTCTTTCCCCCATCCGCGTCGCCGTTTCCGGCATCGCCCGCTGCAGCCCCACAAAGGAGATGGCCGCCAGCACGGCAAACAGCACGAACATCATCTCCCACGGCAGCATATGCACCCAGGCAGCGCCGACCAGCGGCCCGAGCAGCGGCGCAATCAGCGCGACGTTAGCCATCAGGGCGGTAATTTTGATACACACCGCCTCCTCAAACGACTCCTGGATAGCCGCATAGCCCACCGCGCCGATAAAGCACAGGCTGATGCCCTGCAGGAAACGCAGCAGGGTAAATTGCTCAATGGTTTGCGCCAGCAGCGTCGCCAGACAGGTGACGATAAACCACACCACCCCGGTCAGCATCACCGGACGGCGGCCAATACGATCCGACAGCGGCCCCAGCAGCCACTGCAAAAACATCCCCCCCGCCAGATAGGCGGTCATAGAGGTGGGGACCCACTCATTGCCGACCTGAAACTCCTGCACCACCGCGAGCATACCCGGTTGGATCATATCGTTGCCGATATAGGTGGAGAATTCATATAACACAAGGCACAGCGGGAACAGTAACGCCTGACGACCGAGGCGCTTACCTGATAACGAATAATTCTGCATGCAATCTCTTAATTAAAAAAAAATCGCGCAAAGTTTAATGAAAGTCGACCCGGGGAGATAGTGAATTGTGAGTGACAATGAAAAATATCGCCAGCCCGCGGTCCGGCATGAAACGAATATTTATATTTCGTTTATGTTTCAATGAGATTACAGCCGATATACTTGCTATGGCGAAATACCGGCAAGGGCATCTCACGGATATATTTCGTAACAAACTGATAATTAAGACAATGCTGCTTTACCCTATCGTTGCCTTTCAATAAGGTGAGCAGCTTATTGCCATCGTAACCAGAGACTGGAAGCATGCTGGAAAATATCAACTACGCGCTGTTTGCCCTGATTAACGCCACCCCGTCCTCCTCGTGGTGGGCGATTGAGGTCGCCACGTTTATTGCCAAAGACTTAATTATCATTGTGCCGCTGCTGGTGGTGGCGCTGTGGCTGTGGGGGCCAAACCAACGTCAGCTGGTATTTAAGGTCATGCTGGCCCTGGCCCTGAGCCTGTCTATTTCGTGGGTTATCGGTCATCTGTTTCCACACGACCGGCCGTTTGTTGACGGCGTCGGCTATAACTTCCTGCATCATGCGGCAGATGACTCGTTCCCAAGCGATCACGGCACCGTCATCTTTACCTTCGCGCTGGCGTTTTTATTCTGGCACCGGGTGTGGTCCGGCGCGCTGCTGCTGGTCATCGCCTCGGCGATTGCATGGTCGCGCGTCTATCTGGGAGTACACTGGCCGCTGGATATGTTGGGCGGGCTGCTGGCTGGCATGTGCGGCTGCCTTGGGGCGCAACTGCTGTGGCAGAGCGGCGGTCATGGCCTCTACCAACGGCTGCAGCGCCTGTATCGTCTCTGCTTCTCGCTGCCGATTCGTAAAGGCTGGGTACGCGGCTAACGTCTGACAGGTGACGAACCCCTCGCCGCCGGGTAAAATCAAGCTGACGCCCTGCCCTTGCAGGGCGATTTTAGCTCAGAGGGTATATGGAAACTCGTCGTGACGAACGCATTAACCAGCTCATTCAGGCACTCAAGCGCAGCGATAAACTTCACCTGAAAGAAGCAGCTTCGCTGCTTGGCGTATCAGAAATGACCATTCGTCGCGATTTAAACGGCCACAGCGGCCCGGTGGTGCTGTTGGGCGGCTACATCGTGCTGGAACCGCGTAGCGCCACGCACTATCTGCTGAGCGATCAGAAAACCCGTCTGGTGGATGAAAAACGCCGCGCCGCGCGCCATGCCGCCGGGCTGCTTGAAGCGCATCAGATGGCCTTTTTTGACTGCGGCACCACGACGCCATGGATCATCGACGCCATCGATAACGAGCTGCCGTTTACCGGCGTGTGCTACTCGTTAAATACCTTTCTCGCCCTGCAGGAAAAACCGCTGTGTCGCGCTATTCTGTGCGGCGGCGAATTCCACGCCAGCAACGCCATCTTTCTACCGCTCAGCCTGCAGGATACCTTGAGTCATCTCAGCCCGGATATCGCCTACTACTCCGCCGCCGGTATCGACTGCGAGCAAGGCGCGACCTGTTATAACCTGGAAGAGCTGCCGGTGAAACACTGGGCCATGAACAACGCTCGCTACCATGTGCTGGTGGTCGATCACAGTAAGTTTGGCAAAGTGCGGCCGGCGCGGATGGGGGAATTATCGCGTTTTGACGTCATCGCCAGCGACGTTCGCCCGGATGACGATCTGTTGGCGCTGGCGAAAGAAAAGCAAATATCACTGCTGTACTAACCGCGCCCCGTAGGGCGCGGCCTGTCTCTTAAGAGAACCAGCTGCCGAACCAGCCGTGCAGTTTCATCAGCACGAAGTCGACAATGCGGCTGAAGAAGCCGCCCTCTTTCACGTCTTCCATGACGATCAGCGGTCGCTGTTCGATAGTTTTGTCATTGAGTTTAAAGTCGATGGTGCCCACCACCTGCCCTTTCGCCAACGGCGCGGTGAGCTGCGGCTCAGTCAGGTTGTAGCTGGCTTTCAGGTTTTTCAATTGCCCGCGTGGAATGGTCACCGATCCGGCTTCGCCGGCGCCCAGTTTGACTTCATTACTGTCGCCGAACCACACGCGCTGGGAAATAAAGGTGGCATCCGGTTTGATTGGCGTGACGGTTTCATAGAAACGGAAGCCCCAGGTCAGCAGTTTTTCGGACTCGTTAAAACGAATACGGTCGGTTTTAGTGCCCAGCACTACCGCGATAAGGCGCATATCGCCCTGGGTCGCGGAAGAGACCAGGTTGTAGCCCGCGCCGGCGGTGGTGCCGGTTTTAACGCCATCGGCATTGAGGTTGGTGCTCCACAGCAGACGGTTGCGGTTTGGCTGACGGATTTTATTGAAGGTGAACTCTTTCTCTTTGTGTACCGCGTACTCTTCCGGCACATCATGGATCATCGCTTTAGTCAGCAGCGCCATATCGCGCGCGGTACTGAACTGCCCCGGCGCGTCCAGGCCGTGGACGGTTTTAAAGGTGGTGTTGGTCAGGCCGATTTTCTGCGCGTAGCCGTTCATCAGATTGACAAACGAATCCTGGCTGCCGGCGACATAGTCGGCGATGGCGATGCTGGCATCGTTGCCGGACTGAATTATCACGCCCTTATTGAGGTCTTCAACCGATACCTGCATGCCTGGCTTCAGGAACATCACCGAGGAGCCGCGCAGCGCCGGGTTGCCGGTGGCCCACGCATCGCGGCCGACGGTGACCGTATCGGTCAGTTTGATTTTGCCTGCTTTCAGCGCCTGGCCTACCACGTAGCTGGTCATGATTTTGGTCAGGCTGGCCGGGTCGAGTTTCTCGTCGGCATTGCCTTCACTCAGCACTTTGCCGCTGGCATAGTCCATCAGGATCCAGGCTCGCGCATCAATCGATGGCGCATCCGGAAGTTGATCCGCCGCCTGCACTGCAGGGGCCACGAGAAGTAAAAGCGCGCAGCCTGCCGCGAGGCCGCGAAGGGAAAAAGCATCATGCGTCATAAGAGCCACCCAAGTATCCTTTCCAAACAAAATATGCCGCAACACTCTTGCCGCACAGCACAAGGCGGTGAGTAAAGCGTACAAATGACCTTAAAGAAACAGCGAGTTGGTAAAGTTTTTAAAGTTTACGCAATAACGACGCTGCCTGCTGAAAACAAGGCAATTTTTTTGATCGTGATTGCCTTAATATTAACTTTATTCCAACATGATTGCTCACCATGTTGCAACGGCGATTAAATAACATGCAGGAGCGGATATGATTACGTTATGGGGCAGAAATAACTCGACCAACGTGAAGAAAGTGCGCTGGGTGCTGGCGGAACTGGATCTTCCTTATCAGCAGATTCTGGCGGGGCTGGAGTATGGCCTCAATCACGACCCGGAGTATCTGGCGATGAACCCGAACGGCCTGGTGCCACTACTCAAAGACGATGCCAATGGGCTGGTGCTGTGGGAATCCAACGCCATTATTCGTTATCTTGCCGCGCAGTACGGGCAAAACCGTCTGTGGGTGGAGTCGCCTGTGCAGCGCGCGCAGGGTGAAAAGTGGATGGACTGGGCCAACGCTACGCTGTCCCCGGCGCACCGTCCGGTATTAATGGGGCTGGTCAGAACGCCGCCGGACCAGCGCGATCCGGCGGCCATTGAGGCGGGTATTCACGCCTGTGAAGGGCTGTTCGCCATGCTCGACGATGAACTGGCGAAGCATGCCTGGCTTTCTGGCGATGAGTTCGGCCTTGGCGATGTGGCGGTGGCGCCGTTCGTTTATAACCTGCTTTCCATCCTCGACAACTGGCAGCCGCGGCCCCATCTTCAGCGCTGGTATCAGCAAATCCAGCAGCGTCAGGCCTTCCGCGACGTCGTCATGATCCCGGTCACCTGAGATGATTACTCCGGGCTGACCTTGAGCAGTTCACCGTCGGGCTCGTCGGTTAACAGATAAAGATAACCGTCGGGCCCGACGCGCACATCGCGAATGCGTTTGCCGCGATCTTTTAATAGCCGCGTCTCCTCGCTGAGGGTATTGCCGTCCACCGAGAGCACAATCAAGGACTCATCCTTCAGCGCGCCGATAAACAACTTATGTCGCCACTGCGGGAAAGTTGACGCGTTGTAAAACGCCATACCGCTCAACGCCGGGGAGACGGGCCAGACATGCAGCGGCGCCTCGGTATTCGGTGCGCTCTTTCCTTTAGCTTCCGGGATAGGTTGACCGCTATAGTTAATGCCGTGCGTCGCCAGCGGCCAGCCGTAGTTTTTCCCGGCCCGGGGAATATTGATCTCATCGCCGCCGCGCGGGCCATGTTCGTTCAGCCACAGCGTATCGCTCCACGGATTCATCGCCATCCCCTGCGGGTTGCGAATGCCATAAGCCCAAATTTCTGGTCTGATGCCAGTACGGCCGACGAAAGGATTATCTTTGGGGATTTCCCCCTGTTCGGTCAGGCGTACCACTTTTCCCTGCAGCTTATCGAGATCCTGGGCCGTCGGGCGCTGATTATTTTCGCCTAAACCGATAAACAGATGACCTTTGCCATCGAAGACCATCCGCCCGCCGAAATGATTGCCAGTGGAGAGCTTCGGCTGCTGGCGGAAAACGGTTTTAAAATCTTCCAGGTTTTGCAGGTCGGCGCTGAGGCGGCCATACCCCACCGCCGTCCCCGCTTTGCCGTCATCGCCAGCTTCGGCATAGCTCAGCCATACCCGGCGCGACTGAGCAAAATCCGGCGCCAGAACCACATCCAGCAGGCCGCCCTGGCCGTTGGCCCACACCTTCGGCACGCCGCGAATGGGCGCCGATAATCCTTGATCGAGCTGCCAGCGTTTAAGTTCGCCGCCGCGCAGGGTAATCAGCACGCCTTCATTGTCCGGCAGGAATGCCAGTGACCAGGGGTGGTCGAGGTTATCCTGCAGCACCTCAACGCGCGGCGCGGCCATCGCCGCCATGGGCAGCAGCACAGTCATAAGTGTTATTTTGAGATATCGGCGCATGGCGCACTCCTTTCGTCAGCATTGCTGATAAGGGTAGCCAGCGTGGGCGGTCAGGCAGGGATTTTTACATAAACTTTAACAGGGGGAGTCGCCTCCCCCTGGATTCAGGCGTGGGTCATTGGCGCTGAGTTATTCAGAATGTGAATATTCATCGTCAATCCCGACAGACAGCGTTCTAGCTTCTCTACGTTAACGGCAATATAAGCCGGGCAATCATGATGCCCGCTCATCAGGCAAACCGCCGCCGAAGCGACGGATTCGCCGGCAAGGCGGAAGGCTTCCATCTCTTCCGGCGCGATGGCGTGCTGCAAACGCGGCGCGTGTACGCGCAGTTCATGGCATAGCTCAAACAAGTTATCACGCAGATGGTCATTTTCGCTGACTGACATATAGCCTTTCGCTTTACGAAGCTGGAGATAAGCCGCCAAATCGATATTGGCATTAATCAGCTTATTCAAAAGGTTAGTGTAACGTCTGTCAACGCTCATCACGGTCCTCCTCTGTCGTCCATTACCATAATCATAGTATGGTCATTTTTTGCACGGAATCATGAGCGAGGTCAATAATCGCACAGCAATTAACATTATTTACAATGTTACAACCTGGGCGGCCAACAACGCGGCTTAAACGCCTCCGCTGCGCTAACGCTTTTTCATCATTCATCGCCGCCTGGCTATACTCTTTTTCGCAAAGATCTGTAGAATTCCTGCCCTGACCATTCCAATAAATGAACATTTTTTAAGCTATGAGCAATGTCACGCACCAGCCGAAAATCGGCTTCGTCTCCCTGGGCTGCCCGAAAAACCTGGTAGACTCAGAACGTATCCTCACCGAACTGCGTACCGAAGGGTATGATGTGGTTCCCAGCTACGACAACGCCGATATGGTTATCGTCAACACCTGCGGCTTTATCGATAGCGCCGTGCAGGAGTCGCTTGAAGCGATCGGCGAAGCCTTAAAAGAAAACGGCAAAGTGATCGTTACCGGCTGCCTCGGCGCGAAAGAAGATCAAATCCGCGAAGTGCATCCGAAGGTGCTGGAAATTACCGGGCCGCATAGCTACGAGCAGGTGCTGGAACACGTTCATCACTATGCGCCAAAGCCGAAGCACAACCCGTTCCTCAGCCTGGTGCCGGAACAGGGCGTCAAGCTGACGCCGCGTCACTACGCGTACTTAAAAATTTCTGAAGGCTGCAACCATCGCTGCACCTTCTGCATCATCCCGTCAATGCGCGGCGATCTGGTGAGCCGCCCGATTGGCGAAGTGCTGGCGGAAGCCAAACGCCTGGCCGACGCCGGGGTGAAAGAGCTGCTGGTGATTTCGCAGGACACCTCCGCCTATGGCGTTGACGTCAAGCACCGCACCGGTTTCCACAACGGCATGCCGGTGAAAACCAGTATGGTCAGCCTGTGCGAAGAGCTGGCGAAGCTCGGCATTTGGGTGCGTCTGCACTACGTCTACCCGTATCCGCACGTTGACGATGTGATTCCGCTGATGGCGGAAGGCAAGATTCTGCCGTATCTCGATATTCCGCTGCAGCACGCCAGCCCGCGCATTCTGAAACTGATGAAGCGCCCGGGTTCCGCAGACCGTCAGCTGGCGCGTATTAAACAGTGGCGCGAGATCTGCCCGGATCTGACCCTGCGTTCCACCTTTATCGTCGGTTTCCCGGGCGAAACGGAAGAAGATTTCCAGATGCTGCTCGATTTCCTGAAAGAAGCTCGCCTCGATCGCGTGGGCTGCTTCAAGTACAGCCCGGTTGAAGGCGCCACCGCCAACGAACTAGCGGATCAGGTCCCGGAAGAGGTGAAAGAAGAGCGCTGGAACCGCTTTATGCAGCTGCAACAGCAGATTTCCGCCGAGCGTCTGCAGGAGAAAGTGGGCCGCGAAATTATGGTACTGGTCGATGAAGTCGATGAAGAAGGCGCGATTGGCCGCAGCATGGCCGATGCCCCGGAAATCGACGGCGCGGTCTATCTGAACGGTGAAACCAACGTTAAACCGGGCGACGTGCTGCGGGTGAAAGTCGAACACGCCGACGAATATGACCTGTGGGGTTCCCGGGTCTAATCCCGCTTCCCGGATAGCGGCTTACGCCTTATCCGGGCTACCTCTTTCCCCATGGCTGCTGAAACTGCCGCCGTTGGTGGCCTCAAAATCGCTGAGACGTTCCCGGAAGGCCGGGGCAGCCCGCATGGATGCGGGCTGAGGGCCGTGTTTTGCACGGACGCTGCCTCGGCCCGACCCGAAGCCTGCCGGGATAAGTCGAAGGTACCACGAAGTGGCGATTTTGGCGGCCAGAGCCCGGGAGTACAGAGGGCGGCGGCGACTGGCCGCCCTCTGTGCGCTCCCTGCGCCATGAGAGCCATAACGCAGAAGAAATATCGGGAGCGCAATGTTCTCGGAAACAGCACAGGACAACCCTTTGTCCTGGAGCGAAACGGCTGCAAGCCGATAACAGTATCTACCAACTTTGCTACCGCCGCGTTTGTCTCCTACCCCTTTATCTTCGGATCCAGCGCATCGCGCAGGCCGTCGCCCAACAGATTAAACGCCAGCACCGTCAGGAAAATGGCGATCGCCGGGAATAACGCCACATGCGGCGCCATCACCATATCCGCGCGCGCTTCGTTCAGCATCGCCCCCCACTCCGGCGTCGGCGGCTGGGCGCCAAGGCCGAGGAACGACAGGCTGGCGGCGGAGATAATCGACACGCCGATGCGCATGGTAAAATAAACCACTATCGACGATACCGTACCGGGCAAAATATGGTTGAACAGAATGGTCGTATCGCTGGCGCCGATACTGCGCGCCGACTCAATAAACGTCTGCTGCTTCAGCACTAACGTATTACCGCGCACCAGGCGGGCGAACGCCGGAATTGAGAATATCGCCACCGCGATAATCACGTTGGCCATCCCGCTGCCCATCACCGCCACTACCGCAATCGCCAGCAGAATGCCGGGGAAGGCAAACAGCACGTCGCAGATACGCATGGTGATGCGGTCCCACCAGCCTTCGTAGTAACCGGCCAGCAGGCCGAGCACGGTGCCAATTAGCGCGCCAATTAGTACCGCCAGAACCCCTGCGGCCAGCGAAATTTGCGCGCCGACCAGCACACGGCTGAAGATATCGCGCCCCAGCGAATCAACGCCGAACCAATGCACCATTGACGGCCCTTCATTGAGCCGGTCGTAATCAAAATAGTTTTCCGCGTCATACGGCGCTATCCACGGCGCGATAATCGCGACGACAATCAGCAGCAGCACAAATAGGCCCGCTGCCATCGCCACCGGCTGGCGACGAAAACGCCGCCAGAATTCATGCCACGGCGTGCGGATCTGCCCGGGCTTAACGCCCGGCATGGCGTTGATAACCGCTTCCCTTCTCCAGTTGAGCAATCGCACCTTACTTGTACCTGATAGCCGGGTTAATGGCGGCATACATTACGTCCACCACTAAGTTGATAAGAATGAACTCCAGCGAAAACAGCAGCACTTCCGCCTGGATCACCGGGTAGTCGCGCATCTCTACGGAATCGACCAGCAGCCGGCCAAGCCCCGGCCAGTTGAAGACCTTCTCCACCACAATGGAGCCGCCGAGCAAAAAACCGAACTGCAGACCCATCATGGTCACTACCGGGATCATCGCGTTGCGCAGGCCATGCTTCAACACCACCAGCGTTTCGCTCACCCCTTTAGCCCGCGCGGTACGCATGTAATCCTCATGCAGCACGTCGACGAACGACGCGCGGGTGAAGCGCGCCATCACCGATGCCACCGCGGCGCTAAGGGTCAACGACGGCAGAATATAGTGCCGCCAGCTGTCGGCGCCGACCGTCGGCAGCCAGCCCAGCTCGACGGAAAAAACCTGCATCAGCAGCATGCCGAGGGCGAACGCCGGGAAGGAGATACCGGTTACCGCCAGCGCCATCCCCAACCGATCCGGCCAGCGATTGCGCCACACCGCCGCGGCGATGCCCGCCGCCATGCCGAACAGCACCGCCCAGCTCATACTGGCAAGCGTTAACCATAGCGTCGGCATAAAGCGGCTGGCGATTTCGCTGGTCACCGGGCGGCGCGAAGCCATCGAGATACCGAAATCCCCCTGCAATACATTGGTGATGTAGTGCCAGAACTGCACGTGCAACGGCTGATCGAGCCCCAGCTGTTGGCGTACCATCGCCACCACCTGCGCATCGGCTTCCGGCCCGGCGATCAGCCGCGCCGGATCGCCCGGCAGCATATGCACAAACAGGAACACCAGAACGGCGACGATAAACAGCGTCGGAATGAGGCCCAGCAGGCGCTTCAGAACGTAATTCAGCATCGCCCCCTCCCATTTCGGCAGAAGGAACGCGCGAGCATAAGCACTATCACTGCGTCAGATCCGCCTGCTCGAAGCTAAAACCGGTATCCGGTTGAATATAAAACCCGGTCAGGTTTTTGCTATGCGCCGATACCAGCTTTTCCACCACCAGCGGCACCCACGGCGACTCTTTCCAGATAATGTCCTGCGCATCTTTATAGAGTGTGGTCTTCTGTTGCGCATCGGTCGTTTTCAGCGCCTCGCTCAGATCTTTATCGACCTGCGGGTTACTGTAAAACGCGGTGTTAAACAGGGTCGGCGGCCAGTTTTGTGAGGCGAATAGCGGCGACAGCGCCCAGTCGGCTTCGCCAGTCGACGCTGACCAGCCGGTGTAGAACATCCGCACCCCGCTCTCTTTCTGCCCCTTGCCTTCAACCTGCGCCGCACGCTGTCCGGCATCCATCGCCGTCACTTGCGCTTTTATACCCACCTGCGCCAGCTGCTGCTGGGTAAACTGCAGCACCTTCTGCGCGGTGCTGTGATTATGCGATGACCACAGCGTGGTGCTAAAGCCGTTCGGGAAACCGGCTTCTTTCAGCAACTGACGGGCTTTCGCCGGGTCGTAAGGCCATGCGCTGTAGGTCTGGGCGTAAGCAATAGAAGGCGGTACGACGCCGGTCGCCGGGGTGGCGTATCCGGCAAACGCGACCTTGACCAGCGCCTGACGGTTAATCGCATAGTTAATGGCTTCCCGCACCTTCGGATTATCGAACGGCTTCTGCGTTACGTTCATGCTGATATAGCGCTGCATAATCGACGGGCTGGCCACCAGCTCCAGTTTGCTGTTTTTCGCCAGCAGCGGCGCCTGCTCGTAAGGGATCGGGAAGGCGAACTGCGCCTCGCCGGTCTGCAGCATCGCCGCACGGGTGTTGTTATCGACCACCGGGCGCCAGGTAATGGAATCCAGCTTCGGCAGCCCCGGCTGCCAGTAACCGTCAAACTTGCTGACTTTGACGAAATCGGTCTGATTCCAGGTGTCGAGCTTATACGGCCCGGTACCTACCGGGTGGAAGCCGATCTCCTTGCCATATTTTTTCAGCGCCGCCGGCGAAATCATCGCCGTCGCCGGATGGGCAAGGATATTGATAAACGCCGAGAACGGTTGTTTGAGTGTGATTTTGACCGTCGTCGGATCCACCGCCTCGGTGCTGGCGATATTCTTATATAGGTTATAGCGTTTGAGATGGTTATCCGGATTGCTGGCGCGGTCGAGATTCGCTTTCACCGCTTCGGCGTTAAAATCGGTGCCATCCTGGAATTTCACCCCGCTGTGCAGCTTGATGGTATACACCAGACCATCCGCCGAAACGGTATAACTTTCCGCCAATACGTTTTGCAGTTTCATCTCTTTATCAAGGCCGAACAGGCCTTGATAAAACGACTTCGCCACCGCCTGCGATAACGTATCGTTCGCGTCATAGGGATCAAGGGTCGTGAAGTTGGAACCGACCGCCACTACCACATCTTTCGCGGCGAAGGCCGGCGTCGCCGCCAGCGCCGAGGCGATGCCAAGCGCCAGTAGCCATTTGCGTGTAACAGGTTGAGTCATGTTGTTATGCTCCTGCAAGAGTGCGTTAGGTTGTTATCGGCTCAGTACATCGGCGGGCTCGCGGGCGACATAATGCCCCGGCGCTACCAGCTGTAACGGCGCGCTGTCGATTTCTTCTCCCGGTTTATAGATATTCCCCGGCAGCTCGTCAGAGAGTAATACGCGCTGCGGTTGACGATGCGCCGGATCGGCAACCGGCACCGCCGCCATCAGTTTACGGGTGTAAGGATGCTGCGGGTTCTCAAACACGGCGCGACGCGGGCCAATCTCCACGATCCGCCCGCGATACATCACCGCTACGCGGTGGCTGATGCGCTCCACCACCGCCATGTCATGGGAAATAAACAGAAATGCGATGCCCATTTCACGCTGTAAATCGAGCAGCAGATTAATAATCTGCGCGCGAATAGACACGTCCAGCGCCGACACCGACTCATCGGCGATCACCACTTTCGGATTGAGCGCCAGCGCGCGGGCGATACAGATACGCTGCCGCTGACCGCCGGAAAACTCATGCGGATAACGCCACGCGTGTTCCGCCTCCAGCCCCACGCGCTGCAACAGCCAGGCGACACGTTCGCGAGCCGCATCCCCTTCCAGCAGACCATGCACGCGCAGCGGCTCCATAATGGAATAACCGACCGTCTGCCGCGGGTCGAGCGAAGCGTAAGGATCCTGAAAAATAAACTGAATATCGCGGCGCAGCGTCTGTAGCTTGCCGCCGGACAGCGCATCAATACGCTGGCCGTTAAAGGTGATGCTGCCGCCCTGCGCTTCCACCAGCCGCAGCAGCGCCCGCCCGGTGGTCGATTTACCGCAGCCGGATTCGCCGACCAGCGACAGCGTTTCGCCCGGCCACAGGTCGAAACTCACTTTTTCCACCGCATGCACTTCGCGGGTGACGCGGTTGAGAATACCGCCGCGGATCGGAAAACGCGCGACCAGGTCGCGTACCTGTAAAATCGGTTTGCCGGCTACCACGGTATTCTGTTCCGGCTGCTGGGTCACACCGTCGTTGAGCAGCGGGAAGCGTCGCGGCAAATCGCTGCCGCGCATCGAGCCGAGCTTCGGCACCGCCGCCAGTAGCGCCCGGGTATAAGGATGCTGCGGGGCGCGAAAAATATCCTCGACGCGCCCGCTTTCTACCGCTTCGCCGCGGTACATCACCAGCACGCGATCGGCGATTTCCGCCACCACGCCCATATCGTGAGTGATAAACATCACCCCCATCGCCATCTCTTTTTGCAGCGCGGCGATAAGCTGCAGGATCTGCGCCTGAATCGTGACGTCCAGCGCGGTGGTGGGTTCATCGGCAATCAGTACCGCCGGGCGACACGATAACGCCATGGCGATCATCACCCGCTGGCGCATGCCGCCGGAAAGCTGATGCGGGTAACGTGAAAGCATCGCTTCCGCCTCCGGAATACGCACCCGTTCGAGCATCTTTTTAGCTTCCCGCAGCGCCTCGTCATGGCGCAGCCCCTGATGTAGCCGAATAGACTCGGCGATCTGTTCGCCAATGGTGAATACCGGGTTCAGCGAGGTCATCGGCTCCTGAAAAATCATCGCCACGTCCGCGCCGCGAACCTGACGCATCTGCCCCGCCGTTTGTGCATTAATATCAATCACCTGACGGTTGCGTCGACGCAGCAGCAACGCCTCGCTGCTGACTTCGCTGACCGCCCCGTCGAGCAGGCGCATCAGCGCCAGGGCGGTCACCGATTTTCCGGAACCGGACTCGCCGACAATCGCCAGCGTCTCGCCGCGGCGGAGGCTAAATGACAGGTTACGCACCGCAGAAACGCGCTGCCGCTGCTGGCTAAAGGCGACGTTAAGATCGCGTACCACCAGCACATCGTCTTCATCAATTTCATGACTTTGCGGCAAACTCGCTTCTCCTTTTATTCGCGATAAATTCCAATCGTCGGCGTATCGCCCGCATAACACCACGCCCGGTACATCCCCTCACTGTTGAACGGCAGTACCACATTCCCCTCGCGGTCGATGGCGATAAGGCCCCCGCTGCCGCCCAGCGCCGGCAGTTTTTCCTGCACCACCCGCTCGCAGGCCTCAAACAGGCTGAGATTGCCGTACTCCATCAACGCTGAAATGTCGTAAGCGGCGAGCGTGCGCATGAAGACTTCGCCGGTGCCGGTGCAGGAGACCGCGACGCTGGCATTATTGGCATAGCAGCCCGCGCCCGGCACTGGGCTGTCGCCGACGCGTCCGGGCAGTTTATTGGTCATTCCGCCGGTAGAGGTCGCTGCCGCCAGATTACCGGCCAGATCCAGCGCCACCGCGCCGACGGTACCCATTTTGTGGCGTTCATCGAGCGGCGCGGCATGATGATCGAGAATAATCTCGCCGCCCTCTTTCGCCTGCTGCAACTGCAGAAGCCGCTCGGTAGTGGAAAATAACTCGTTTTCAACCAGCGCCATGCCGCGCGAGGCGGCAAACTTTTCCGCCCCTTCGCCGATAAGCAGCACGTGCGGACTTTCTTCCAGCACCAGACGCGCCGCCAGCACCGGGTTACGCAGATGCTTTACGCCAGCCACCGCGCCGGCCTGCAGGCTATAGCCATCCATCACACAGGCATCCAGTTCGTGAGTTTGATCGTGGGTAAACACGGAACCTATTCCGGCGTTAAATAGCGGGCACTCTTCCAGCAGGCGTACCGCTTCGGTCACTGCATCCAGCGCGCTGGCGCCTGCTGCCAACATTTTTTGTCCGCTATCGACGATGGCCGACAGCGCGGCCACATACTCGCTTTCGCGCGCCTGAGTCATCTGCGCGCGGCTAATCGCGCCGGCGCCGCCGTGGATTGCTATTACCGCCTTACCCATTCAATCTTTCCTTTGCCATAAACTGTATAGATATCATTATACTGACTAACCTTTTATACGTTTTTTGAATATAGAAAGAGCATCCGGTGATGTAAAGCCTCGTACCGCAGTGGCATACAGTCGCCGGCGCTTTTCTGCCATAATAGGCGTTTTCGACGTTTTGCCAGCAGGAGTAACCCATGGATTTTACCGCCGGACTGATGCCGCTCGACACAGCCCTGACTCAGATGCTCGACCGTATTTCGCCGCTGCAGGCCACGGAAACCCTGCCGCTGCTGCAGGCCTTTTCGCGCGTGACCGCCCATGATGTCGTTTCGCCGCTGGACGTACCCGGTTTTGATAACTCGGCGATGGACGGCTATGCCGTGCGCCTGGCCGACCTCACCGACGGCGCGGCGCTGCCGGTTGCCGGTAAGGCCTTTGCCGGCCAACCGTTCCACGACGCCTGGCCGGCGGGCACCTGTATCCGCATCATGACCGGCGCGCCGGTGCCGGAACGCTGCGACGCGGTGGTGATGCAGGAAGAAACGGAACAAAGCGACGCCGGCGTGCGCTTCATCGCGCCGGTAAAAGCCGGGCAAAATATTCGCCGGCGCGGCGAAGATATCGCCAACGGCGCGGTAGTATTCCCGGCGGGCACGCGTCTTACCGTAGCCGAGTTGCCGGTGCTGGCATCGCTGGGTATTGCCGACGTCGAGGTAGTCCGTAAAGTGCGCGTCGCGGTCTTCTCGACCGGGGATGAACTCCAGTTGCCGGGCCAACCGCTCGGCGACGGCCAGATTTATGATACTAACCGCCTGGCGGTACATCTGATGCTCGAACAGCTGGGCTGCGAGGTGATCAACCTCGGCATTATTCCTGACGATCCGGCGAAGCTGCACGACGCCTTTATCGCCGCCGACCAGCAGGCCGATGTGGTAATAAGCTCAGGCGGCGTCTCCGTGGGCGAAGCCGATTACACCAAAACTATCCTCGAAGAACTGGGCGAGATCGGCTTCTGGAAGCTGGCGATTAAGCCGGGTAAACCGTTCGCCTTCGGCAAGCTCAGCAACAGCTGGTTCTGCGGCCTGCCGGGCAATCCGGTTTCCGCCACCTTAACCTTCTATCAACTGGTACAACCGCTGCTGGCCAAGCTCTCCGGCAACCGCGGTCAAACCCAGCCGATGCGTCTGCGCGTGCGCGCCGCCAGCCGGCTGAAAAAATCGCCGGGCCGCCTCGACTTCCAGCGCGGCGTGCTGCAGCGCAATCCGGAAGGCGAACTGGTGGTGAGCACCACCGGCCATCAGGGCTCGCACATTTTCAGCTCATTCAGCCTCGGTAACTGCTTTATCGTACTGGAGCGCGAACGCGGCAACGTCGAAGCGGGCGAATGGGTCGAAGTCGAGCCCTTTAATCATCTGTTTGGGGGGCTGTAATGGCCGTTGAGCTGAGCGACGAGGAGATGCTGCGCTATAACCGGCAGATCGTACTGCGAGGGTTTGATTTCGACGGTCAGGAGCGGTTAAAAGCCGCTCGCGTACTGGTCGTCGGCCTCGGCGGGCTCGGCTGCGCCGCCGCTCAATACCTTGCGGCGGCCGGGGTGGGTCAGCTCACCCTGCTGGATTTCGATACCGTTTCATTATCCAATCTACAACGCCAGACGCTGCACAGCGACGCGACCATCGGCCAGCCGAAGGTCGATTCTGCCCGCGATGCGCTGGCGCGCATTAACCCGCACGTCCGGCTGGTCACCATCGATGCAATGCTGGATGACGCGGCGCTGGCAACGCAGATTGCCGACCACCATCTGGTGCTGGACTGTACCGACAACGTTGCTGTTCGTAACCAGCTCAATGCTGGCTGCTTCCAACACAAAACCCCGCTGATCTCCGGCGCGGCAATTCGTATGGAAGGGCAAATCAGCGTCTTTACCTATCAGGACGGCGAGCCCTGCTATCGCTGCCTGAGCCGCCTGTTCGGCGAAAACGCCCTCACCTGCGTCGAAGCCGGGGTGATGGCGCCGCTGGTCGGCACTATCGGTTCACTGCAGGCCATGGAGGCGATTAAACTGCTGACCGGTTACGGCGCCCCTGCAAGGGGCAAAATCGTGATGTATGACGCGATGACCTGCCAGTTTCGCGAAATGAAGCTGATGCGCCACCCGCAGTGCGAGGTGTGCGGTTCACGCTAATTCCAGCCGCCGGCGAGGCAGGTCGCCGGTTATTTTGTGAACCACGCCGTTCTTTTTCTCCCCATCTCTGCTACCCACTCTGATTGTTGATTTGCATCAATATAACTTTCATTCGAAAGTTATTTAATCTTCATATGCAAATAAGAGGGTAAATCATGATCTTCAACATCCAGCGCTACTCCACCCATGACGGCCCGGGGATCCGTACCGTCGTATTCCTTAAAGGCTGTTCGCTGGGCTGCCGTTGGTGTCAGAACCCGGAAAGCCGCGCCCGCAGCGAAGACCTGCTGTATGACGCGCGGCTGTGTCTTGACGGCTGCGAGCTTTGCCAGCAGGCGGCACCGGAGGTGATTACCCGTACTCTGGATGGCCTGATTATCCATCGGCAAAACGTCAACGACGCCCATATTGCCGCGCTACGCCACTGCTGCCCCACTACCGCGCTGACGGTCTGCGGCGAGGAAAAAAGCGTGGCGGATATTATGGCGACGGTGCTGCGCGATAAGCCGTTTTACGATCGCAGCGGCGGAGGCATTACTCTTTCCGGCGGCGAGCCCTTTATGAACCCGACGCTGGCGCAGGCGCTGTTCGAAGCCAGCCATCAGGCGGGCATTCACACCGCGGTGGAAACCTGCCTGCACGTACCGTGGAAGTACATTGAACCCTCTTTACCGTTTGTCGATCTGTTTCTGGCCGACCTGAAGCACGTTGACGAGGCCGTTTTCCAGCAGTGGACCGACGGCAGCGCCCGCCGGGTGCTGGATAACCTGCAGCGCCTGGCGCAGGCCGGGAAAAAAATCATTATCCGCGTCCCATTAATTCAGGGGTTTAACGCCAGCGAAGCCGATATTACCGCGATTACCGATTTTGCCGCCGACCGTCTTCAGGTCAGCGAAATCCATTTCCTGCCGTACCACACGCTGGGAATGAATAAATACCAACTACTCAGTCAGCCCTATACCGCACCGGACAAACCGCTGGCCGCTCCCGAGCTGCTGGTCTTTGCGCAGCAGTACGCGCAAAGCAAAGGTTTAACAGCGACCCTACGAGGATAACTTATGACCACCTTAAAACTGGATACTCTGAGCGCTCGCATTCAGGCGCATAAAATGGCGCTGGTGCATATCGTTAAGCCGCCGGTTTGTACCGAGCGCGCCCAACACTATACCGCCGCCTATCAGCAACATCTCGATAAACCGATCCCGGTACGTCGCGCGCTGGCGCTGGCCCATCACCTGGCGGAACGCACTATCTGGATCAAGCACGATGAGCTGATCGTCGGCAACCAGGCCAGCGAAGTTCGCGCCGCGCCGATATTCCCGGAATATACCGTCAGCTGGATTGAGAAAGAGATCGACGATCTCGCCGACCGTCCGGGCGCCGGCTTCTCGGTCAGTGAAGAAAATAAGCGTGTCTTACATGAAGTGTGCCCATGGTGGCGCGGGCAGACCGTTCAGGACCGCTGCTACGGCATGTTTACCGATGAACAAAAAGCGCTGCTCGCTACCGGCATTATCAAAGCCGAAGGCAACATGACTTCCGGTGACGCCCACCTGGCGGTCAACTACCCGCTGCTGCTGGAAAAAGGACTCGACGGCATGCGCGCGAAAGTCGCTGAGCGCCGCTCACGCATTAATCTGACGGTTCTGGAAGATCTGCACGGCGAACAGTTCCTGAAGGCGATCGATATCGTGCTCGCGGCAGTGAGCGAACACTGCAAACGCTTCGCTACGCTGGCGCGCGACATGGCGGCGCAGGAGTCGCGCGAACTGCGCCGCGACGAGCTGCTGGCGATCGCCGAAAACTGTGAAATTATCGCCCACGAGCCGCCGAAAACCTTCTGGCAGGCGCTGCAGCTCTGCTACTTTATTCAGTTGATCCTGCAGATTGAATCCAACGGCCACTCGGTCTCTTTTGGCCGCATGGACCAGTACCTCTATCCATACTACCGCCGCGACGTTGAACTGCAGCAATCGTTGGATCGCGAACAGGCCATCGAGCTGCTGCATTGCTGCTGGCTGAAGCTGCTGGAGGTCAACAAAATTCGCTCCGGCTCGCACTCCAAAGCTTCTGCCGGCAGCCCGCTGTACCAGAACGTCACCATCGGCGGGCAAAATCTGGTCGACGGCCAACCGCAGGACGCCGTCAACCCGCTGTCGTATGCGATCCTCGAATCCTGCGGCCGCCTGCGCTCGACCCAGCCGAACCTCAGCGTGCGTTACCACACCGGGATGAGCAACGACTTCCTCGACGCCTGCGTGCAGGTGATCCGCTGCGGTTTCGGCATGCCGGCGTTTAACAATGATGAAATCGTCATTCCGGAATTTATCAAGCTAGGGATTGAGCCGCAGGACGCCTACGATTACGCCGCTATCGGTTGTATCGAAACCGCGGTTGGCGGCAAATGGGGCTATCGCTGCACCGGCATGAGCTTTATTAACTTCGCGCGGGTGATGCTGGCGACGCTGGAAGGCGGCCGCGATGCCACCAGCGGCCAGGTGTTCCTTGCCCAACAACATGCGCTGTCGAAAGGTAACTTCACTAACTTCGACCAGGTACTGGAAGACTGGGATACTCAGATCCGCTACTACACCCGTAAATCCATCGAGATTGAGTACGTTGTCGATACCATGCTGGAAGAGAACGTCCACGATATTCTCTGCTCAGCGTTAGTTGATGACTGCATCGAACGGGCGAAGAGTATCAAGCAAGGCGGCGCGAAGTATGACTGGGTTTCTGGTCTGCAGGTCGGGATTGCCAACCTCGGCAACAGCCTGGCGGCGGTGAAAAAACTGGTCTTCGATCAGGGCGTCATCGGCCAGCAGGAGCTGGCGAAAGCGCTGGCGGAAGATTTTGCCGGCCTGACCCACGAGCAGTTACGTCAGCGGTTAATCAACGGCGCGCCGAAGTACGGCAACGATGACGACAGCGTCGACATTCTGCTGGCCCGCGCCTATCAGACCTATATCGACGAGCTGAAGCAGTACCATAACCCGCGTTACGGCCGCGGCCCGATTGGCGGTAACTATTACGCCGGTACGTCGTCTATCTCCGCTAACGTCCCGTTCGGCGCGCAGACCATGGCGACGCCGGATGGCCGCAAAGCGCACGCGCCGCTGGCGGAAGGGGCCAGCCCGGCCTCCGGTACCGATCACCTGGGGCCAACGGCGGTTATCAGTTCGGTAGGCAAACTGCCGACCGGCGCGATCCTCGGCGGCGTGCTGCTCAACCAGAAGCTAAATCCTTCCACGCTGGAGAACGAGTCCGATAAGCAGAAGCTGATGGTGCTACTGCGTACTTTCTTTGAAGTGCACAAAGGCTGGCATATTCAGTACAACATCGTGTCACGCGAAACGCTGCTGGAAGCCAAGAAACACCCTGACCAGTACCGCGATTTAGTGGTCCGCGTCGCCGGATACTCGGCGTTCTTCACCGCCCTGTCGCCGGATACCCAGGACGATATCATCGCCCGTACCGAGCATACGCTGTAAGGAAAATACCCGGCCGGCGCTGCGCTGAGCCGGGTGACATCTTCTGTACCCGTTGAAAATGGGATAAACTTTCATTCGAAATAAATTTGTGCTCCCCATCACATTGTAATTAGAATGTTACTGGTCGAAGTTAAGCCAGGAGCACCTCTTATGACCGTTAAAGTTATCGTCACCGATATGGACGGAACTTTTCTCAATGACGCCAAGCAGTATGACCGCCCGCGTTTCCTCGCGCAGTTTGCGCAGCTTAAACAGCAAGGTATTGAATTTGTTGTCGCCAGCGGCAACCAGTACTATCAGCTGATCTCATTTTTCCCGGAAATCCGCGAGCAGATTTCGTTCGTCGCAGAAAACGGCGCTCTGGTTTACGAGCATGGCAAACAGGTGTTCCACGGCGAACTGACCCGTCACGAATCACAGGTGGTGATTGGCGAACTGCTAAAAGACCCGCAGCTCAACTTTGTCGCCTGCGGCCTGCAAAGCGCATACGTGAGCGATAAAGCCCCGGACGCCTTTGTTGAGCTGATGTCGAAGCACTACCATCGTCTGCAGCGGGTAAGCGATTACCATCGCATCGACGATACGCTATTCAAATTCTCCCTCAACCTGCCGGATAGCGATATCCCACAGCTTATCGATAAATTGCACGTCTCGCTGGATGGGATCATGAAGCCGGTCACCAGCGGCTTTGGCTTTGTCGATTTGATTATCCCCGGCCTGCATAAAGCCAACGGCATCAGCCGCCTGCTCAAACGCTGGAGCCTTTCGCCGCAGCAATGCGTAGCAATTGGCGACAGCGGCAATGACGCCGAAATGTTAAAACTGGTGAAATATGCTTTTGCTATGGCCAACGCTGCCGACAGCATCAAAGCCATCGCCGGTTTCACCACCGATGACAATAACCACGACGGCGCGTTGAAGGTGATTCAGGCCGTTCTCGATAAGACCTCCCCTTTCAACGACTGATCCAGTGCCGGGGTATCCGCCCCGGCTTTTCCATTTTGTGCGCCGCTGCATAATTTTAAACTTGCATTAACTCTAATTTAACTTAAATTAACGTTTGTAAGATTTAATACTTTCGAATGAAAGATACAGCGAGGTGATTATGGCTGCTCTCCCTACCCACGAAACATTACCTGCCGACCATAAAGCGGCGATTCGCCAGATGAAACAGGCCTTACGGGCGCAAATCGGCGATGTTCAGGCAGTGTTCGATAAACTCTCGGCGCGTATCAGCGAGCGCCTGGACGAGATTAACGCCCTGAAAGCCGCAGGCAAGGAGGTCTGGCCGACGATCCCGTTTAGCGATATCGCCCAGGGTAAAGTGAGCGATGCGCAGCGTGAGGCGATTAAGCGCCGCGGTTGCGCGGTTATCAAAGGCCACTACCCGCGCGAACAGGCGCTGGCCTGGGATAACGCGATGCTGGAATACCTGGACCTGAACCATTTTGACGACGTTTACAAAGGGCCCGGCGACAGCTTCTTCGGTTCGCTGGAGGCTTCGCGCCCGGAGATCTATCCGATCTACTGGTCGCCCTCGCAAATGCAGGCGCGCCAGAGCGATGAAATGGCGGCGGTACAATCCTTCCTTAACCGCCTGTGGCGCTTCGAACAGGACGGCAAACGCTGGTTCGATCCGGATGTCAGCGTGATTTACCCTGACCGCATCCGCCGCCGCCCGCCGGGAACCACGTCAAAGGGGCTGGGCGCGCATACCGATTCCGGGGCGCTGGAGCGCTGGTTACTTCCCGCTTATCAGCAGGTTTTCGCCAACGTCTTTAATGGCAATATCGACGCCTACGATCCGTGGGACGCGGCGCATCGTACCGAAGTGGAAGAGTACACCGTCGATAACACCACCAAATGTTCGGTCTTCCGCACTTTCCAGGGTTGGACAGCGCTGTCGGACATGATCCCCGGTCAAGGGCTGCTGCACGTGGTGCCGATCCCGGAGGCGATGGCTTACGTTCTGCTGCGTCCGCTGCTGGATGATGTGCCGGAAGATGAACTGTGCGGCGTCGCGCCGGGCAAGGTGCTGCCGATCTCTGAGCAATGGCATCCATTGCTCATCAAAGCGTTAAGCTCGATTCCCGCGCTGAATGCCGGCGATTCCGTCTGGTGGCACTGCGATGTCATTCACTCGGTCGCGCCGGTGGAAAATCAACAGGGCTGGGGCAACGTCATGTACATCCCGGCCGCGCCGATGTGCGAAAAAAACCTCGCCTATGCGCAGAAGGTAAAAATCGCGCTGGAAAAAGGCGCCTCGCCGGGGGATTTTCCGCGTGAAGATTACGAATGCGACTGGCAGGCGCGCTTCACCGTTGCCGATCTTAACGATCACGGCAAACGTGCATTGGGCATGAAGTTCTAATCATCATACAGACCCTGCTGTTCTACGGCGGTATGGCTCTTGCCTGGCCGGATCCGCCGCACCGAATCGCGTACCACCAGGGCGCCGTGCAGCAGTAGCGAGCCGTGCGGCGCTTCCGGGCGCAGCAGACGCTGCTGCAAAAGATGTACCGCCTCGCTACCGAGCTCATCCCGCGGCACATGAATCGCCGTTAGCGGCACGTCCTGAATCGCCGCCAGATTAAAACCGTCGATACTCATCACCGAGACATCCTGCGGCACCCGCAGGCCTCGTTTTTGCAGCGCGCTGACGGTACCGGCGGCCATAAAATCGCCGCCCACCAGAAACGCCGTCGGCATCGGGCGCCCCTGTAAAGCGTCGAGCCAGGCACCGACCTGCTCTTCCGTTTCTCTGGCGCTAAAGTTGGCGACGCTAATCAGGTCACGGCTACCGGTAAATCGCAGGTTGCGCGCGCGCCACGCCTCCTTGATACCCACCAGCCGTAGCTCCATGGTATAGCGGCGCAAGCACATCACGTTCATTACCGCCTGATGGCCCATATCAAACAGATAACGAGCGGCGCACTGGCCAATCAGCCGATGGTCAGGCGCAATAGAAGGAAGCCGCATCCCTTCATCCCGGCAGTTAATTAATACGCAAGGTTTGCCAAGATCCGCCGCCAGCGCGTGGATATGCCGATCGTCAATACCCAGCAATACCGCCGCCTGGGTGTCGGTCTCGTTCATGCGGGCCAGAAACAGATTGGCGTCGCTGTCGTTTTCTTCCAGCGCGCAATAGCGCAGACGTACTTCATGCGGCGCCAGCGCGTTATTAATACTCTGGATGACGCGGTAGTAGAAAATATCTGAACGTTCGTCGAAGGCCCGTTGCGGAGCAAAAATCAGCAGGTTGTTGAGCAGTAGCCGCCCGGCGGCCAATCCCTGCATCACCCCCAGCTCGCGGGCGCAGGCCAATACCGCCTGACGGGCCTTTTCGCTGGTATTCGCTTTTCCGGCTAAGACGCGCGAAACCGTACTGGCTGACAGCCCGGTGCGGGCGGCAATTTCGGCGACTCGCAGCTTTTTATCCATTCTGTGATCCAGCTCCAATTCAAAAATGAAAGAATTTTCATAGTCGCCAAACCCTGACCAACAAGCAAATACTCCGGCAAATTATGAGAACTACGTCATCTCATGAAAAATTTTGCATAAATAGCGCTACTGCCCGCCGTCTTTCTCCCTTATTTTGAATTGGTCCAATATCTTCCATACTAGTTATACCAATAGATATTGAAATAAAAACAAATAATTCAAATAGTTAGAACTATTACGTGACGACTCAGCGGCTGAAGCGTCATTTCCCCCTACAACGTCTTGTGGAGAGTTCTATGAGTCAAGGCCTCAACAATGATATGGCAGTCAGCAAAACGCGCCGGGTGGTGAAAAACCTGCGCTGGTGGGTGCTGGTGCTGTTTTTACTTGGCGTCACCGTCAACTACATCACACGTAACTCGCTGGGGATTATCGCCCCGGAACTGAAAGCCACTCTCGGTATTACCACCGAGCAATATTCGTGGATCGTCGGCGCATTTCAGCTGGCTTATACCATCTTCCAACCGCTGTGCGGCTGGCTTATCGATGTCATCGGGCTCAAGCTGGGCTTTATGGTTTGCGCCACATTGTGGGCGGTAGCCTGTATCGCGCACGCCGGAGCAGGCAGCTGGCTGCATCTGGCTATTTTACGCTTCTTTATGGGCGGCGCAGAGGCGGCCGCCACCCCGGCTAACGCTAAAACCATCGGCGAGTGGTTCCCGAAATCCGAACGGCCGATCGCCGCCGGCTGGGCTGGCGTCGGCTTTTCTATCGGCGCAATGCTGGCGCCGCCTATCATCTACTTCGCCCACGCCTCCTTCGGCTGGCAGGGCGCGTTTATGTTTACCGGCGTGCTGGCGCTGCTGTGGGTCGTGCTGTGGTGGGCGTTCTATCAGAGCCCGGAAAAGCACCCGAATCTCAGCCAAAGCGAGCTGGAGTACATCAAGCAAGACAACGAAGCGCCGCCGGTGAAGCAGCCCTTTTTTACCGCGCTAAAAACCGTCTCGAAGAACAAACGTTTCTACGGTATCGCCATCCCCGCTTTTATGGCCGAGCCCGCCTGGGCGGTGCTGAGCTTCTGGGTGCCGCTGTACCTGGCGAAAGAGCACGGTATGGATCTTAAACAGATAGCGATGTTCGCCTGGCTGCCGTTCCTCGCCGCCGACCTTGGCAGCGTGGTCAGCGGCTATCTCACCCGCCTGTACGTCCGTTGGTTCGGCTGTACACGAGTCAATTCGGTCATCGCCAGTTCCGTGACCGGCGCGTTTCTGATGATCTCGCTGGCGCTGGTGGCCATTACCCGCGATCCCTATATCACCATCATCCTGATCTCCATTGGCGGTTTCGGCCATCAGATCATCTCCTGCATGCTCAGCGCGCTGGTGGTGGAGTCTTTCGACAAGGGACAAATGGCGACGGTCAACGGTATGCGCGGCTCCGCGGCGTGGATCGCCAGCTTCCTGTTCTCATTATTAATCGGGGTGACCGCCGACAAAATTGGCTTCAACCCGCTGTTTATCGCCATGGGTTTCTTTGACCTGATTGGCGCCGTTTTCCTGGTGGCATTTATTGCTGAACGTCGCGCCAAGCGCGCCTGAGAGTGGATGTAAAATATGAAGACGTTGAAACACTGGAGTTTGCACCAACAGCTGGAGCATCACGTTGAATTGACCGTTGATGGTCAGCACACTTTGTGTCTGTACGTGCTGGAAGAGAATTTATTCCGCGTCCTGCTGAAGCGCCAGGGCCAACTGGCGCTGGATCGCACCTGGAGTATCGCCCCGCAGCAGGATGTGCCGTGGGAAGGCCGCGCGCGGGATGACCTCAGCGGTTTTAGCCTCCCGGCCTGGCAGATGAGCGAAGCGGATGACACGCTGACCATCGCCACCCGCCAGCTGCGCGTTACCGTCCATCAGCCGCTTTGGCTGGAGTGGAGCTATCGCGACGAGGCCGGCGAGTGGCAGACGCTCGCCAATGACCGCCCAACCAGCGCCTATCTGGCAAACGCCCACGGGGATGGCGTCGCCCATTATCTTAGCCGCCGCAAAGATGAACGTTACTACGGGCTAGGTGAAAAAGCCGGTGACCTGCAGCGTAACGGCAAACGCTACGAAATGCGTAACCTCGATGCCATGGGCTACAACGCCGTCAGCACCGACCCGCTGTATAAACATATTCCCTTTACCATCACGCAGCGCAGCGATATCAGCTACGGCCTGTTCTATGACAACCTGAGCAGTTGCTGGCTGGATCTGGGCAATGAAATCGACAACTACCACACCGCCTATCGCCGCTGGCAGGCGGAGGCCGGCGACATCGATTATTACCTGTTTACCGGTAAGCAGGTGCTGGATGTGACCAAAGCGTTTGTCCGTTTGACCGGTAAAACGCTGTTTGGGCCGAAATGGAGCCTCGGCTATAGCGGCTCGACGATGCACTATACCGACGCACCGGATGCGCAAAATCAGCTGATGAACTTTATCCGCCTGTGCGAGCAGCATGCGATCCCCTGTGATTCGTTCCAGCTCTCTTCCGGCTATACCTCAATCAACGGCAAACGCTACGTCTTTAACTGGAACTACGACAAGGTGCCGCAGCCAAAAGTGATGAGCCAGTCGTTCCACGATGCCGGGCTGAAACTGGCTGCCAATATCAAACCGTGTCTGCTGCAGGATCACCCACGCTATGGCGAAGTGGCGGAACGCGGCCTTTTCATTCGCGATTCGCAAACCGATGCGCCGGAGCGCTCCAGCTTCTGGGACGATGAAGGTTCGCATCTCGACTTCACCAACCCGCACACCGTGACCTGGTGGCAGGAAGGCGTGACCACCCAGCTACTGGAGATGGGTATCGATTCGACCTGGAACGATAATAACGAGTATGAGGTGTGGGACGGCGAGGCGCGCTGCTACGGCTTTGGCCGCGAAATCGCCATTAAGCATATTCGCCCGGTGATGCCGCTGTTAATGATGCGCGCCTCGCTGGAAGCCCAGCAACGCTTTGCGCCGCAAAAGCGCCCGTATCTGATCTCCCGCTCCGGCTGTGCCGGGATGCAGCGCTACGTACAGACCTGGAGCGGCGACAACCGCACCAACTGGGATACGCTGCGCTATAACACCCGTATGGGATTAGGGATGAGTCTTTCCGGGCTGTTTAACGTCGGCCATGACGTCGGCGGATTCTCCGGCGATAAACCCGAGCCAGAACTGTTCGTTCGCTGGGTGCAAAACGGCGTGATGCATCCGCGCTTTACCATTCACTCGTGGAATGACGACCAGACGGTCAATGAACCCTGGATGTACCCGGAAATCACCCCGGCGATCCGCTCTGCCATCGAGCTGCGCTACCGTCTGCTGCCCTATTTGTACACCCTGTTATGGCAGGCGCATGCCGATGACGAACCCATGTTGCGCCCGACCTTCCTCGATCACCAGCACGATACCCAGACCTTCGCCGAGTGTGATGACTTCATGCTGGGGCGCGATCTGCTGGTGGCAAGCGTAGTAGAGCCCGGCGCCCGTCAGCGCCAGCTGTGGCTGCCCGATAATCAGGACGGCTGGTACGATTTTTACAGCCACCAGTGGTTCGCCGGTGGTCAGTGGGTGACGCTGGACGCGCCGCTGGAAAAACTGCCGCTGCTGGTCCGCGCCGGCGCCGGTCTGCCGCTCAGTGAACGTATCAACCACGTCGATGCGCAAAAAGACGATCGTCGCGAACTGCAGTTGTTCCCACTGAAAGGTACCGGCTCAACCCGCGGTTTGCTGTTTGAAGACGACGGCGAAAGCTGGGGCTATAAAGAGGGTGATGCGCTATGGCTGGAGTGGGAAATGACCTGCAGCGCCAACAGCATAAACCTGAAGCTCGACGCTTGCGGCAACTATCGCCCAGCGTGGAAAGCGCTGAAGCTGTCATTACCGGCGGGAGAAAAACGCCAACTGCTGGTGAATGGCGTCGAAGGAACAGAGTGGAGGCTCTGACCATAGGCCGGCTGAAAATGCCGGTATTGGTGGTCCAGAAATCCCCGGTGGCGCTACCGCTTACCGGGGCTACAACACTGTGCGGTTTGGTCGCCCCGTAGGTCGGGTAAGGCGTTAGCCGCCACCCGACAAAAAACGGCACCGCGGGTAGATACTGCTATCGGTTTGCAACGGTTTTGGTCCGGGAAAAACATGTGCTTTGTGTTAATTCAAAGCACATTGCGCTCCCGATATTTCTTCTGCGTTATGGCTCTCATGGCGCAGGGAGCGCACAGAGGGCGGCCAGTCGCCGCCGCCCTCTGTACTCCCGGGCTCTGGCCGCCAAAATCGCCACTTCGTGGTACCTTCGACTTATCCCGGCAGGCTTCGGGTCGGGCCGAGGCAGCGTCCGTGCAAAACACGGCCCTCAGCCCGCATCCATGCGGGCTGCCCCGGCCTTCCGGGAACGTCTCAGCGATTTTGAGGCCACCAACACCAGCAGTTTCAGCCAGCGTGGTGAATAAATAAAAGGCAGGTCGCTCGGACCGTAGCCCGGGTAAGGCGTAGCCGCTACCCGGGAAAACTCGCGCCAACTCCCCTCTCTCCTCTGAATGCAGAAAACCCCACGATTGACAAGTGAACCGCATCACAGCGGCGAACTTTATTGATTCCTGAAAGGAAAGAACCTGCGCCAATTCACCTTTTATTATTTCCGTTCCGTGTTTTATTGCTTCACGAATCGGCCAATTGTTTAATTCATGTAACGAAGAAATAATCCAATTGTTAATAGCATTTTGCTACGAACCCTGACCCCTACAGCGTGATAACAACGACAGGCTAAAGCCACCGACGGGCAACCGTGCCCAGGAGATCACTCATGTTGAGCAACGTAAAGAAAAAAGATGTGCCGCTGATTGTCATCAGCCTGGCGGCCATTGTTTTCATCGCCGCTACATTAAGTCTCTTCCCCCAACAAACCGCGCAGGCGGCTAATTCGATTTTTAACGGCGTTACCCGCCTGCTGGGTTCCGCGGTACAGGTGCTGGTGCTGCTGGCGCTGGGACTGGTGTTATATCTGGCTACCAGCAAATACGGCAATATCCGGCTCGGCGAAGGCAAAGCCGAGTACAGCACTCTCTCATGGCTGTTTATGTTTATCTGCGCCGGACTCGGCTCCTCTACGCTGTACTGGGGTGTTGCCGAGTGGGCTTATTACTACCAGACCCCTGGCCTGAATATTGCGCCGCATTCAGCAAAAGCGCTGGAATACAGCATCCCGTACTCTTTCTTCCACTGGGGCATTAGCGCGTGGGCGACCTACACCCTCGCCTCGCTGATCATGGCCTATCACTTCCACGTGCGGAAAAATAAAGGCCTCAGCCTTTCCGGGATCATTTCGGCGATCACCGGCGTTAATCCGCAGGGCTTTTGGGGCCGCCTGGTCGATCTGATGTTCCTGATTGCCACCGTCGGCGCGTTAACCATTTCGCTGGTAGTCACTGCCGCCACCTTCACCCGCGGCCTGTCAGCTCTCACCGGACTGCCGGATAACTTCACCGTCCAGGCGTTTGTGATCCTGCTCTCCGGCGGTATTTTCTGCATGAGTTCGTGGATTGGTATCAACAACGGCCTGCAGCGTCTGAGCAAAATGGTCGGCTGGGGGGCGTTCCTGCTGCCGTTGGTGGTATTACTGATCGGCCCGACCGAATTCATCACCAATAACATCATCAACGCCATCGGTCTGACGAGCCAAAACTTTCTGCAGATGAGCCTGTTTACCGACCCGCTCGGCGACGGCGCCTTTACCCGCAACTGGACCGTCTTCTACTGGTTGTGGTGGATCTCCTATACCCCTGGGGTGGCGATGTTCGTCACCCGCGTCTCCCGCGGCCGTAAGATTAAAGAGGTGATCTGGGGGCTTATCCTCGGCAGCACCGTCGGCTGCTGGTTCTTCTTCGGGGTGATGGAAAGCTATGCCATGCATCAGTTCGTAAACGGCGTGATTAACGTGCCGCAGGTGATGCAGTCCCTCGGCGGCGAAACCGCCGTCCAACAGGTGCTGATGTCGCTGCCGGCGGGCAAGCTGTTCCTCGCCGCCTATCTGTTCGTAATGATCGTTTTCCTCGCTTCGCACATGGATGCGGTGGCTTACACCATGGCGGCGACCAGTACCCGTAACCTGCGCGAAGGCGAGGATCCGGATCGCGGCATGCGCCTGTTCTGGTGCGTGGTGATAACCCTTATCCCGCTATCGATTCTGTTTACCGGCGCTTCGCTGGAAACCATGAAAACCACCGTGGTGCTGACCGCCTTACCGTTCCTTGCCATTTTACTGATCAAGACCGGCGGCTTCGTACGCTGGCTAAAACAGGACTACGCCCACGTGCCTGTGCATCAGATAGAAACCCATACGCCCGAGCCGATCGTTAAAGCCGAGACGCTGCCGGTTGGCGCGGTACTCAAAGGCGACGGCCAGTCGCTGTAAAAAACGCTTACTGACAATAATCACAAGGTGACCCTACATGAGCAATTTAAGCCCTGACTTTACCCTGCCGATTAACTTTTGTGCCAATCCACAGGACGCCTGGACCATTCCGGCCCGTTTTTACACCGACAGCCAGGCGTTTGAGCACGAGAAAGAGCGTATCTTCGCCAATAGCTGGATTTGCGTCGCCCACGGCAGCGAAGTCGCCAGGCCGAACGATTACATTACCCGAGAGATCATCGGCGAAAATATCGTTATCGTCCGCGGGCGCGACAACATTCTGCGCGCCTTCTATAACGTCTGCCCGCACCGCGGCCACCAGTTGCTGAGCGGCGAGGGTAAAGCCAAAAACGTGATTACCTGCCCCTATCACGCCTGGGCCTTCAAGCTGGACGGCAATCTCGCCCACGCCCGCAACTGCGAAAACGTGGCGAATTTCGATAGCGATAAGGCAACGCTTGTGCCGGTTCGCCTTGAAGAGTATGCCGGCTTTGTGTTTATCAATATGAACCCGCAAGCGGAGAGCGTGGAAACGCAGCTACCGGGGCTGCAGGACAAAGTGCTGGAAGCCTGCCCGGATGTTCATGAGCTGAAACTGGCGGCGCGCTTTACCACTCTTACCCCGGCGAACTGGAAAAATATCGTCGATAACTATCTGGAATGTTACCACTGCGGCCCGGCGCACCCGGGCTTCTCGGATTCCGTGCAGGTTGACCGTTACTGGCACACCATGCACGGCAAATGGACGCTGCAGTATGGCTTCGCCAAACCCTCCGAGCAGTCGTTTAAATTCGAAGAAGGCACCGACGCCGCGTTCCACGGTTTCTGGCTGTGGCCGTGCACCATGCTCAACGTCACGCCGATCAAGGGCATGATGACTGTCATTTATGAATTCCCGGTGGATGAAGAGACCACCCTGCAGAATTACGACATCTATTTCACCAACGAAGAGCTGACCGACGAGCAGAAAGCGCTGATTGAGTGGTATCGCGACGTGTTCCGCCCGGAAGATTTGCGTCTGGTGGAAAGCGTGCAGAAAGGGCTGAAGTCCCGCGGCTATCGCGGCCAGGGACGGATTATGGCGGATAACAGCGGCAGCGGGATCTCCGAGCACGGGATCGCCCATTTCCACAATCTGGTCGCCCAGGTATTCCAGCCGTAATTGTTGAAGGAGTTAGCCATGTCCGTATTTCACTCTGATCTGTTTCGCCAGCAGGCGCTGATTGCCGGAAGCTGGCGCGACGCCGCCGACGGTACATCGCTTGCCGTCAGCAATCCCTCCACCGGCGCGACGCTCGGCCAAATCCCCAATATGGGACGAGCGGAAGCGCAGCAGGCGGTGGATGCCGCTACTGCCGCGCTTCCGGCATGGCGCGCGCTTACCGCCGCCCAGCGCGCCGCGTTATTGAAGAACTGGCACCACCTGATCCTCGAAAACAAGACCGCGCTGGCGCAGATAATGACCGCCGAGCAGGGCAAGCCGCTGGCGGAAGCGGAAGGCGAAATCGCCTATGCCGCCTCGTTTATCGAGTGGTTTGCCGAACAAGGGAAACGCGCCAACGGCGAAATAATCCCCTCCCCCTGCGCCGATAAACGCCTGATGGTGATCCGCCAGGGCGTGGGGGTCTGCGCGGCGATCACCCCGTGGAACTTCCCGGCGGCGATGATCACCCGTAAGGCCGGCCCGGCGCTGGCCGCGGGTTGTACGATGGTAATTAAGCCTGCCAATGAAACGCCGTTTACCGCGCTGGCGATGGCGGAACTGGCGAATCAGGCCGGGATCCCGCAGGGCGTCATTAACGTTGTCACCGGCCAGTCGCGTGAGATTGGCGCGGTGTTCACCGGCGATGAGCGGGTGCGTAAGCTCTCCTTTACCGGCTCGACCGAAGTCGGCCGCGTGCTGATGCGCCAGTGCGCGGAATCCATCAAAAAGCTCTCTTTAGAGCTCGGCGGTAACGCGCCGTTTATCGTCTTTGACGACGCCGATATCGATAAAGCGGTCGAGGGCGCGCTGATCGCCAAGTTCCGCAACGCCGGGCAAACCTGCGTTTGCGTCAACCGCTTCTATATTCATCGCGCCGTCTACGACCAATTCTGCGACAAGTTCGTCGCCCGCGTCGCCGCCTTGAAAGTCGGCGATGGCAGCGAGTCCGATGTCCAGATTGGCCCGCTTATCAACGCCGACGCCGGACGCAAAGTCCAGTCCCTGCTCGACGACGCGCTCACCCGCGGCGCGACGCTGTTAACCGGCGGTAAAGCGCATCCGCTGGGCGGTAATTTCTTCACCCCTACGGTGATCGGCGACGTACAGCCGGGGTCACTGCTGCTGCAGGAAGAGATTTTCGGCCCGGTGGCCGCGCTGGTGAAATTTGAGGATGAGCAAGAGGTCATTGAGCAGGCGAATAACACCATCTACGGTCTCGCCTCCTATTTTTACAGCAACGATGCCGCCCGTATCTGGCGCGTCTCCGAGCAACTGGAATACGGCATGGTCGGCATCAATACCGGGCTGATTTCCAACGAAGTCGCGCCATTTGGCGGAGTGAAACAGTCGGGTCTTGGCCGCGAAGGCTCGGAACACGGAATCGAAGATTACCTGGAGATGAAGTATCTCTGCCAGGGGTTGTAAATGTCCTCTCCCGGCGACGGCACTGGCCACGCCGGGATTTTTTGATGGAGTTCCGCGATGTCTGATTATCAAATGTTTGAGACGATCGTTCGCGATGTTGAACAGATCACCGCCCAGGTTAAGCGTTTTACGCTGGTGTCGCCGACCGGCGCCCCGCTGCCGGGATTCAGCGGCGGTAGCCATATTATCGTCCAGATGCAGGATGGCGAGCAGCGCTACAGCAATGCCTATTCGCTCATGAGCTCGCCGCTGGATACCACCAGCTGGCAGATTGCGGTGCGTCTTGAGTCGCCTTCCAAAGGCGGCTCGCGTTTTATGCATCAGCAGGTGCGACCGGGCGATACCCTGACGGTGTCCACCCCCAACAACCTGTTCGCCATCGAACCGCAGGCGCGCAAGCATCTGCTGATCGCCGGCGGCATCGGCATTACGCCGTTTTTAGCGCATATTCCTGAACTGGAACAGCAGCAGGCTGACTGGCAGCTGCACTACTGTTTCCACGACGCCGACAATAATGCTTTCGTCGATGCGCTCAGCGCCGCGCCGTGGCGCGACCGGGTCGATATTCACATATCAGCGCTCGGCAGCCGTCTCGACCTGTCGCGCCTGTTCGCCGATATCGAACCCGGCACCCATATCTATACCTGCGGCCCGGCAGCGCTTAACGAGGCGGTGAAAGCCGCCGCCGAACGGTATCAGGTTCCCGCCAGCCAGCTGCACTTTGAGCAATTTATCGTTGAAGATAAAGGCGGAGAGGCATTTACCCTGGTGCTGGCGCGTTCCGGACGCGAATTTACCGTGCCGCAGGAGATGACCATTTTGCAGGTGATCGAGAATAACAAAGCGGCGAAGGTGGAATGTCTGTGCCGCGAAGGGGTGTGCGGCACCTGCGAAACGATGATTCTGGAGGGCGAAGCCGACCACCGCGATCAGTATTACAGCGATGAAGAGAAAGCCAGCCAGCAGAGTATGCTGATCTGCTGCTCACGCGCTAAAGGCGGCCGGTTAGTGCTGGATTTATAGCTCGCTCTCCGGCCAGCGGCGCTGGCCGGAGAGACAATCACAGTTCCAGCTCGCACCGCAATAAGAATGGACTGACCCCGCGGAAATATTCCAACGACCTACCACTCCATGGCGACGAGATCAGTGGCGCGGATACTAAAGCCTTCGCTGGTAGTGTAATTAGCACAATGTGCTACATCAGCAGCTAATTAACGCATCTCCGCGCCAAATCAATTTTTATCCCGGCTGAACGTTCAGCTTTTCACCGCTATGCGCAAAATATCCGCGCCTGACCAATAACGTCCAGGCGAACCGCGGCGCCAGCTTGCCAGGCGGCCTGGCTGACGGTTTTCAGCACCAGCGGCATCGATTGCCCCGCCGCGCTCACGGTCAGCGTCGAGATATGGCCGGCGAAATCGACATCCACGATGCGAAAGGCGCTCTCCTGCGGCGCGCACGACGACACCCGCAGTTGTTCCGGGCGCAACATCACGCGCCCGCGGCCGCTGGCGTGAGGATCGTCGGTCGGCAACTCGCCGATGGCGCAACGGGCGCGCCCTTCCATGAGCTCGGCGTCGAGCACCAGCGCATCGCCAAGAAACAGCGCGGTGGCCTCGTCAACCGGACGCGAGTAGACCTCGAACGGCGTCCCTACTTGAGCGAAACGCCCCTGCCGCATCACCGCGACCTGGCTTGCAAACGACAGCGCCTCCGTCTGGTCGTGAGTGACCAGGATCGAGGCTACGCCAGCCTCGGCCAGCAGATCGGCGGTGGCTTTGCGCGTCGCCGCCCGCAACCCGGTATCCAGCGCCGAGAAAGGTTCATCCAGCAACATCAGGGATGGCCGCTGGGCCAACGCGCGCGCCAGCGCAACCCGCTGCTGCTGGCCGCCGGAAATTTCATGCGGCCAGTGGTTCGCTAATGTCGCATCTAACGCCACCATCTCCATCAGTGCGGCCACCCGACGGCGTTTCTCTTCGCGACTGCAATCGAGTCCCCAGGCAATATTGTCCGCGACGTTAAGATGGGGGAACAGCGCCCCTTCCTGCGGCACGAAACCGATCCCGCGCTGATGCGCCGGCACAAACACGCCTTCGGCAAACAGGGTATTGCCCTGCAGAACGATTCGCCCGTTGTCGGGGGTTTCAAAACCGGCAAGAATCCGCAGCAGCGTGGTTTTACCGGAACCCGACGGGCCGACAATGGCGGTACGGCTTCCCGGCGCCACTGCCAGATTAAGGTTATCGAGCACCAGCGCGTCGGCGAAAGATTTCGAGATAGAAGACAATTCCAGCATGTTACAACCCTGCAATTTTTTTCGACTGCACATAAAGAACCGCCGTCAGCGGCAGCGAAATCACGATCATCAGCATCGCATAGGGCGCCGCGGCGACGTAGTCGATCTCGCTGGTCAACGCCCAAAAACCGGTCGACAGCGTGCGGGTGCCTAACGGCGATAGCAGCAACGTCGCGGTAAGCTCGTTGCTCACGCCAAGAAACACCAGCGCGGCGCCAGCGGCCGCTCCCGGCGCGGCCAGCCGCATGGTGACGCTCCATAAGGCGCGGGCCGGGCTGCGCCCAAGGCTACGGGCGACATTTTCCAGCTCAACCGGCGCCTGGGCGATACCGGCGCGCAGGTTAATCAGCGCTCGCGGCATAAACATCAGCAGGTACGCGAGGAACAGGGTCACCTCGGTCTGGTACACCGGACGGGCATAGTGGATGGTGACCGTCACCAGCGCCAACGCGGTGACGATACCCGGCAGTGAGCTGGTGATGTAATTACAGCCTTCCAGCAGGCGAAACAGCCGGCGCGGATAACGCACGCCGAGCCAGGCGATAGGAATCGCGCAGGCGGTGGTCAGCAGCGCGCCGCCCGCTCCCAGCAGCAGGGTCTGGCGCAGCGAATGCCAAAGATCGGCATGCAGCCAGTTCTCCACCCCGCCAAGCCATAGCCAGCGGCACAACACCAGCAGCGGGACGCCCATCGCCAGCATCACCAGCGTCAACAGCAGCAGTTGCGCGCCCCATGCGGCCACATTGCCCAACGGACGACGCTTCTGTTCGCGCGCTGCGCCGGCGCCGATGCGCGCGTAACGCGCTTTGCCGCGCGAGACGCTTTCCAGTAGCAGAATCGCCAGACAACACAGCGCCAGCACCCCCGCCAGCATATTCGCCGCCGGGCCGCTAAAGGTGGACTGGAACTGGTCATAAATGGCGGTGGTGAAGGTATCGAAGCGAATCATCACATACAGGCCATATTCTGCCAGCAGATGCAGCGCCACCAGCAGCGCACCGCCGCAGATAGCCAACCGCAGCTGCGGCAGCACCACGCGGAAGAAAACCTTCCACGGCGGCGTACCCAACGAGGCGGCAACATCTTCCAGCGTCGGATCGAGACGACGGAGCACCGCCGCCACCGGCATGTAGATAAAAGGATAGTAGGCCAGCACCGAGAGGAACACCCCGGCGGACAGGCCGTGCAGCGAGGGAACCGCGCTGACCCAGGCATAGCTCTGGACAAATGCCGGGATAGCCAGCGGCGCGACCGCCAGCGCCGACCACAGCTGACGCCCGGCAAGCGCGGTGCGTTCAGTGAGCCAGGCCACCGCCACGCCCAGTACGATAGAGATAGGCACCGCCAGCAGCGTCAGCCACAGCGTATTGCTGAGCAGTTCAGCTACCCGCGGGCGAAACACCAGTGCTTTAATGGTCGGCCAGCCGGTCTCAATCCCCACAGCGGCCACAAAACCTAACGGCAGTAACGCCATTACTGAAAACAGTACAGCTAAGGCAACCATCGGAAATGCAGGACGCCTGCGCTCGGGCAGGCGTCCTGTTTTCTTTCCGAGTACCAGACTCAGGACAGACATAGATAAATCACTTCAGCATCAAATTACAGCAGGCCAGCCTGGGTCATCAGGTCGATCACTTTTTTGCTATTCAGCGTTGACGGCTCTACCTTCGGCGCGTCCAGCTCTTTCAGCGGCGTCAGTTTCGGGTTAGAGGCGGCATTCACGCCCACCGCATATTCGAAGGCATTATTGGTACGCAGTTCATCCTGACCCTGCTTGCCGGTGATCCATTTGATAAAGGCCTGCGCCTGCTCTTTATGTTTGCTGGAAGCCAGTACGCCGCCGCCGGAGATACTCACGAAAGCGCCCGGATCCTGATTTTTGAAATAATAAAGTTTGGTGTTTTTGCTGTTCTCGCCGGTTTTCGCCTGGTCGACAAAGCGGTAATAGTGGTAGATCACCCCACCGTCGATTTGACCGGCGTTGACCGCTTTCATTACCGTGCTGTTGCCTTTGTAGGCCACGAAGTTCGTTTTCATCGCCTTCAGCCAGTCGAGCGTCGCTTTTTCGCCCTTCAACGCCAGCATGGCGCTAACGATGGCCTGGAAGTCTGCGCCCGATGGAGAGGCGGCCCAGCGCCCTTTCCACTCAGGTTTCGCCAGGTCCATCAGCGAATGCGGCAGCTGAGATTCGCTGATTTTCGCCGGGTTATAGACGAAAACGGTGCTGCGGGCAGCAATGCCAATCCAGCGGCCGTGCTCAGGACGATACTGCGGCGCGACCTGATTCAGCGTCACGGCATCCAGCGGCGCAAACAGTTTGGCATTATCAACCAACACCATTGAAGGTGAGTTTTCGGTCAGGAAGACATCCGCCGGCGAGGCTGACCCCTCCTGCACCAGTTGATTACCCAATTCGCTATCGTCGCCGTTGCGCAGCGTGACTTTAATACCGGTTTCTTTGGTAAAGCCGTCAACCCAGGATTTCACCAGGTTTTCATGCTGGGCGTTATACACCACAATGCCGTCGCCATTGTCAGCAGCCATAACCTGCGGAGCGGTAAACAGAGCCGAAGCAGCGAGCATCGCCGCGCAATATGCCGATAAGCGGAAATTCATAAGCTAATCCTTAGTATGGGTAGTCGAAAAGCCGTGGAGAAACCGGGTTGGCACGGATTAAATCACAGAGGAATGTGAATGATAATGAAAACAATTACCATCATTTTAAAAAAGTGAAAAACACCGCCAATTAGAATTTCCTGATGACAAAATGCTTATTTCAACGCGCGACCGAAACAAACATTAAGACAACATTAAGCCAGCAGATTTAAATATTATCGCTGTTTAAAATCTTGATCGTCTTCACAGATTCTCTCCGCGACACAGCAACGGCCAGCTGCTTACCGGGTGAAATCATCACCCTTGCCAATAATTTTAAATGAGAATGATCTTGATAATCATTCTCAGTATCACATATCATCCTGTTCCAGCAGCAAGATACGAAGAAAAGACGACTAAAAAGCCGAAAATGGATATTTTATGTTTAAGGACCCCCTTTTAAAGACTCTGGTTATAGGCTGCGCGTGGTTACTGAGCGCCTGTCACAGCCCGGTTCACCCCCTCTCTCCTGCCGGGGAGCACGCGCTGGTAGAGAAGGCGAATATTCGTGATACCGCCAGCGGGCGCACCCTGACGCCGCAACAATTGCTGAACCAACTCGCCCAGGCGCCGCTGGTTATTGTTGGCGAAGAACATACCAACGCTCAGCATCACCAGATTGAGCGCTGGCTGCTGCAGAACCTCCACACCCTTCGCCCGCAGGGTAGCGTGCTGATGGAGATGATCGACCTAAGCCAGCAGGAGGCAGTCAATCGGGTCAAGCGGGCCAGCCTCAGCGGGACGACCGTGAGCGCCACTCGCGCGGCGGAAACCCTGCGCTGGAACCCCGGCTGGCCGTGGGCGCTTTATCGCGACGTCGTGATGACCGCGCTGCAAGCACCTTATCCACTGCTGGCAGCCAACCTTAGCCGCCAGCAGGTGAGCGATATCTATCAGCATCCCACGTTTCCCCGCGGAATGCTCTCCAACAGCCCGCAGGTACATGAATCGCTATCGGCCATTATCTATCTGATGCATAACGGGCAAATCGATGGCGAGCAGGTCACCTCTATGCTCGCTATTCAGCAGCAGCGCGATCGCCTGATGGCGACGCAAATGCAAGCCGCGCCGCGCCCGGCGCTGCTGATTGCCGGCGGCTATCATGCGGCTAAAGATATTGGCGTACCGCTGCATCTGGCCGATCTCAAGGCGGAAAAACCGCTGGTGTTACTGCTGACCACCGACGGCGCCACGCTGACGGCGAAGCAGGCTGATTACATCTGGTCGGTGGCGGCGGAAAAATGAATATCCCTCTCTCCACGCCATTGATAGCGTCGCATCCCCGCTGGTTCACGGGAACAACGGCCAGCGTGCTGGGTCATCTGGCGCTGGCGGTGCCTTTTATCATTCATTTCGCCTCGCCGCCGGATGTCGCGCCCCCTGCCGCGGTGATGGTGGAGTACGCGCCGGAACTGGAAGTGTCATTTATTCACCCCGAGCTGCCGCCGGGCGTCACCCAGCAGCGCAAAGTCGAGGCGATGACCGAGCAGGAAACAGCAGCGGTGAAAGAGGCGCCGAAGCTACATATTCACGACAATGCGCAAATAAAGCTCTCCGCCAGCAAACCCGAACCGCAGCGGAAAAAGAAAATCGAGGTTAAAAAACAGTCCCGCCGCCAGCAGCAAGAGGAAAAGGGCAATTCAACCATCACCAGCTTCGCTGCGCCCCCGGCGCCGGCCGTCCTCACTCAGCGCACCACCGCGCCGCTCGATAGCGATGCCGCGCGCCTGAGCGACAACAAGATCAGTTGGGAATCGCTGGTGAAAGGCAAAATCAACAAAATGCGCCACTACCCGGAAGATGCGCGCCGCCGTAAACGTACCGGTACCGTCATTATTACCTTCAGCGTCAACGAACGCGGCGAGGTGTTGCAATCGCAGCTGGCGAACTCGTCAGGGACCCATTCGCTGGATCGCGCCGCGCTGATGGCGCTGGAAAATGCGCGTCCGCTTCCGCCGCCGCCAAAAGAGCTGCTGCGTAACGGCATAAATAAGGTCACCCTGCCGGTAGAGTTCGGCTTATTAAAAATATAAATCCAGGGTTCCCTGTTATTTATTCAGGCAATCTGGACGTTATTTATCACGGTCACTGACCGCTAATAATTTTTTATTTTGGGCAATGTGTCATCGCACTTAGCAATAAGCGCGATGCACGCTGCTGCCCTTTTTGTGCGTTAACTATTTATTACCTCAGGATTGGATTATGGAAAAATCACAAATAATCACGGGGCTCGTTACCGGGCTACTTATCGTCAACGGCCAGGCTTTCGCCGCCGAAAGCGAAGGAGAATCGGTTTTCTCTCCTATCACCATTACCGATAACCCGCTGGCGGAAAATGCCGGCCAGGTCGGCTCCTCAGAGGAGAGCTATACCCGTCCCGGCGCCTACAGTTCGCGAACGCTCAATAAGAATCTGCAAAGCCTCGATGCCTCGCTGCGCAGCATGGCGGGCACCTATACGCAAATCGACCCGCTGCAGGGCACCATCAGCGTCAATATCCGCGGCATGAACGGGCTGGGCCGGGTAAACACCATGGTCGATGGCGTCACCCAGACCTTCTTCGGCATGGCGCCGGCTAACTATCACGGCGGGGCGAATACCGCCGCCGGGGTGCCGCTTGACCCCAACTTCCTGGCCGAAGTGGATATCACCCGCGGCAACAGCGCCGGTTCGCAAGGCGTCAACGCGCTGGCGGGCAGCGCCAACCTGCGCACGATCGGCATCGATGATGTGTTAAAACCGGGGCATCAGGTCGGCCTGCTGTCGCGTTTTTCCGTGGGCGATAACGGACTCGGCCGCACCGGTATGGTAACGGTAGCCGGCAAAACCGACACCTTCGATAACGGCGGCGGCCTTGGCGCGCTACTCGGCATCAGCGGCACCCGCACCTATGCGACCTATAAAAACGGCGGCGGACGCAGCAGCGAAGAGTTTATCGGCGAGGATAATAAATATTTGCGTCAGGAGCCGCGCTCGCAGCTATATAAAATCAATTTCAACGTTGATCAATTTAACCGCTTCGAGTTTTCCGGGCGTAATTACCGCAATAGTTTTACCCGTCGCGATATTAGCAGCGACGACTACTATCTGCGCTATAACTACGCGCCGCTCAATGAACTGGTCGAGTTCAATGTATTAGCCAGCACCAGCCGCGGCAATCAGGCATATAAACCGGAGTCGCTGTATAATTTTAACGACTCCTCGACCACCAATAAGTCCAACGCGCTGGACATGAACAACACCAGCCGTTTTCGTATTACCGACGATCTGTATGCCGCTTTCCAGCTCGGCGGCAAATTAATGGACACCCGCTATTCCCGCCGCTTCGAGCAGGATACCGAGACCGACCACAACGCCTTCGCCCCGGCGGGCAAGCAGAAGATCGCCTCGCTCTATAGCGGGCTGACATTAAACAAGGATATTTATCAGCTCGATCTTAATCTCAACTATACCCGCAGCCGGGTACAGGGCTATAAACCGGCCTGTGCAGATAACGAAAAGTGCTTCCCGCAAGGGGCCACCCAACTCAACGTCAAAGATAACGGTTTTAATCCCTCGGCGACCTTCTCCGCTCAGGTGACGCCATGGCTGCAGCCGTTTGTCAGTTGGAGCCGTTCCTCGCGGGCGCCGAACGTTCAGGAAGTGTTCTTCGCCAACGAGGGCGGCGCATCGATGAACCCGTTCCTGAAGCCGGAAAAAGCCGAGACCTGGGAGGCCGGTTTTAACGTTATCAAACAAGGATTATTGAGCGAGCAGGATAGTCTGCATCTGAAAGCTCTGACCTACCGCTCGCGGATTAAAGATTACATCACCAGCGAATCCTTCCTGCTGTGCAGCAACGGCGGGCTGTGTAAAGATGTCGCCAATGCTTCGCCGGATTTCAACGCCAATATCTCGGTTAACGTCACCTCGCCGGTGACCACCGAGGGCTATGAGATTGAAGCCGGATACGACATCGGTTTTGCCTACGCCAATGTGTCGTGGAGCAAGCAGCGCACCGATCAGCCCACCTCTATTGCCAGCACGGTCTATAGCTTCGCCTATAGCGACCTGAGCGATCTCCCCAGCAGCTACGCCACGGTGGATGTCGGCGGGCGCCTGTTCGATCGCAAACTCACCGTCGGCAGCCTGGTGAAATTCACCGGTAAATCAAAACGCCTGAGTACCGAAGGCATTAGCCTCGACACCAATACGGTGCCTAAAGAGAGCATGCCGAATATCCCGACCATTATCGACCTCTATAGCAGCTGGCAGATGACCGAGAACGTGCTGCTGCGCTTTAGCGTACAGAACGTAACGAATCGTGACTACTCCGAAGCGTTAAACCGTATGAACCAGAGTCTCGATAACGCCAAAGAGGGCGCGTCTGTTAACACCACCGCCCGCGGCCGCACCTATATTTTCGGCGGCGAAATCCAGTTCTGAGCCCTATTTGTCAACAAGGATAACCATCATGCCTAATCGCAACTTGATAAAACCGCTGGCTGCGCTACTGCTCGCCGCCCTGTTCCCCCACCCGGCTTTCGCCATCGATCCGCCGCCGCGGGAAGCGTCGCGCTTTGCGATGAAAACCAATTACCTGCAGGAAGCCAACGAAGGGGTTTATGAGCTGGCGTTCGACAACGGCGACAACCTGCTATTCGCCGCGGCCACCGACCGGGTTAACCGCACGGCCAATAAAGGTTATCTTTACGCCTTTAATCCGGCCACCCTGCAGGTTATCCAGCGCTATGATATGCCCTGGCGCGCCTTCTCGCTGGCGATGAATCAGCCGGCGCACGTGCTTTATGTCGGCCATACCCAGTCGGCTTCGCTGCGTATCAGCCAGTTCGACGCCGCCAGCGGTAAAATCACCCGCACCAGTCCGCGCCTGAGCTTCCCAACCGACGGCGCCGCCGATGCGCGCTTCGAACATCTGCGGCATATGGTATACAGCCGCGCCGCTAATCTGTTATTTGTCAGCTACAGCCATATGCTGAAAACCCAGGACGGGATGCGTCCGCTGCATAAATTACTGATGCTCGACGGCACGACGTTGCAGCTGAAAGGGGAAGTCAAAGGCGCCTATCGCGGCACCGCCTACGGCCTGACGCTGGATGAAAAGACGCAGAAGATCTACGTTGGCGGCCGCGACTATATCAACGAGATCGATGCCAGAACCCAGCAGGTTGTCCGCACCATCCCGCTTAACGCGCCGCAGTTGGCCAGCGCGCAAAACCTGATCGTTGATTCCGACTCAGGGCGTATTTTCGTCGTCGCCTTCGATCACGACGATCGCAGCGGCCCTCATGACGGCCTGTATATTTTCGATCTGAAAGACGGCAAATCGCTGGGCTACGTGCGTACCGGCATCGGCGCTAACGCGGTGCGCTTCAATCCGAAATATAACGAGCTGTACGTCAGCAATTTCACCAGCGGCACCATCAGCGTCGTGGATGGCAAAACCTGGCGGGTGACTCATGAATTCCGCGCCCCGGTTTATCCGAATCAAATGGTGCTGTCGCCGGACATGGATACCCTGTACGTCGGCATTAAAGAAGGGTTCAATCGCGAGTGGGATCCTGAGGTATTTGTCGAAGGGGCGAAGGAGCGCATTTTGCGCATTGATTTGCGTAAATCGTAATCCGCTAACCACCTGTCCGGCAGGTGGTTATTAGCCTTCGTTGGCCAGCTTCGCGCGCAGGCGCTTAATCGCCTGGCTGTGCAGCTGGCTAACGCGGGATTCCCCCACCTCCAGCACCGCGCCGATCTCTTTAAGGTTGAGCTCTTCCTGGTAGTAGAGGGTAAGGACCATTTTTTCGCGTTCCGGCAAGGCTTCAATGGCCTCGATGACCCGCTGGCGCAGGCTGCCTTCCAGCAGATGATGCAACGGATTGGCCTCTTCGTGCCCTTCCAGCAGTCGTTCGGCATTCTCGCCCTGTTCTTCCCGCCATTCGTCATAGGAGAACAGCTGGCTGTTATTGGTATCCAGCAGGATTTGTCGGTACTCGGCAAGGGTGATACCCAGCGTCTGCGCAAGTTCGCTTTCCGTGGCCGGGCGGCCCAGATGCTGCTCCAGCTTCTGCATCGCCTGGGCGACTTCGCGGGCGTTACGCCGTACGCTGCGCGGCACCCAGTCGCGGCTACGCAGTTCATCGAGCATTGCGCCGCGGATACGTTGCACCGCATAGGTGGTAAAGGCCGTTCCCTGTAGCGAGTCGTAACGCTCGATGGCGTTCAACAACCCGATTCCCCCGGCCTGCAATAAATCGTCAAGCTCGACGCTGGCGGGCAGCCTGACCTGCAGGCGTAACGCCTCGTGCCGCACTAACGGAACGTAGCGCAGCCAGAGGGAATTTTTGTCCATCACGCCTTCGGCGGTATACAAATCGCTCACTATTTCTGAAACCTGCGGATAAGAGAGTCAGCGCTATTATGCGCAGGGGCAAAAATGCCAATCGCCGGAAAAACCGCATAAAAGCGTCTCTATTTACGACATGCTTTCTCATTCAGCCGTTTTGCCAGGCGGCTATGGGCATAAAGCAAAAACCCCGCCGAAGCGGGGTTGCGATGCGACAGTAATCAGGCGTGCGATTAACGCAGCAGAGACAGGACGTTCTGAGTCGACTGGTTAGCCTGCGCCAGCACGGAGGTACCCGCCTGCTGCAGGATGTTCGCGCGGCTCATGTTGGACACTTCGGTCGCGTAGTCAGCATCCTGAATACGGGACTGGGACGCGGACAGGTTGTTCACGGTGCTGTTCAGGTTGTTGATAACAGAATCGAAACGGTTCTGTACCGCACCCAGGGAGGAGCGCAGTTGGTCAACCTGGGACAGGGCTTTGTCTAATGCTTCAAGCGGATCTTCAGTAGCAGGAGTTGAGCTGAGCTCGTTGCCGCGAACCACTTTACCATCGGCATCAAAAGTAGCCGCGTAATAACGGTCAGTCGCGCCACTAGTATCTTTAATCACATATTTAGGAGCACCTTTCTCTGTACCCGTGTACGCGAAAGTTTTAGCCAAATCGCCATCGGCATTGTCTGCAGCTTTCACCATGATTTTACCTTCAGTTACTGCTTTACCCGCAGTAATTTCCGGAGTTGCTGCTGTTGCAGTGCCAAATGTTGCAGTGCCGTCTTTAGTTAAGCCAGTAACTTCCGCATAAGGCGTAGCTGCATTTGCAGTGCGGGCATAGGTTTTGCCATCTGTCCCCTGAACATAGCCAACAACATCATCACCACCAACTTTTTGACCAGCTTTAAAAGTGGCTGTTTTGTCTAATGTAATAGTATCTGTTGTTTTAACTGCAGTAGTTCCAACGCTGCCTTTATCAACACCGAACGCAACAGAGAAAGTATCCAGATTTAAGGTGCTTTTATTAATATCTTTCAGATCAATGTCGATGGTTTCACCATCATTAGCGCCAACCTGGATAGTCAGCTTCTGATTGCTACTCAGTACTTTCACACCGTTGAAATCGGTTTGCTGAGAAATTCGGTCAATTTCAGACAGACGCTGGGTGATTTCATCCTGGATGGACTGCAGGTCGCTGGAAGAGTTAGAACCGTTCTGCGCCTGTACGGTCAGACGGCGGATGTTCTGCAGGTTATCGTTGACTTCGTTCAGCGCGCCTTCGGTGGTCTGCGCCAGGGAGATACCGTCGTTAGCGTTACGGGAAGCCTGAGTCAGGCCTTTGATGTTGGCGGTGAAACGGTTGGAGATCGCCTGACCCGCGGCATCGTCCTTGGCGCTATTGATGCGCAGACCGGAAGACAGACGCTCAATCGCCGTGCCCAGGGAAGACTGGGATTTGTTCAGGTTATTTTGCGCCATCAGCGACAGGCTGTTGGTATTAATTACTTGTGCCATTATATGCATTCCTTACGAGTCAGTTGCGTTCAGTGCAACGTGGTTAAAAGGTTCGGGCTTGCTTGCCCACGGCGTCAACCACCGTCCCTTCTGGTATCGACGTATCCTCTGCAACCTTTAGCCATTTTTTGAAAAATTTTTCCCCCTCCGCCAATGGCGAAAATAACGCGCTTTTTCCCTCTTCTATTCCGCCATCGCCTTTTTCACTTTTTCGGTAAACTTTTTCTCCACTGGGCCGATAACGCAATAAGCGAATAACGTCATTAGTAAGGAGAAACACCAATGGCATCGATCAGTTCCTTAGGCATCGGCTCAGGACTCGACCTCAACGGTTTACTGGACAAACTCAGCAAGGCGGAACAACAGCGCCTGACGCCGTATACCACTCAGCAAACCAGCTATAACGCGCAGCTAACGGCTTACGGCACGTTAAAAAGCTCGCTGGAAAAATTCGATAACCTGAGCAAGGAGCTGGCCAAACCGGAGTTTTTCAACAGCACCACCGCCACCAAGCACGACCAGTTCACCATCACCACCACCAATAAGGCGGTGCCGGGCAACTATAGCGTTGAAGTGCAGAAGCTGGCGCAGCCGCAAACCCTGACCACCCAGGCGACGATTACCGATCAGCAGGAAAAACTGGGTACCGCTGGCAATAGCGATCGTTCCATTACGATCACCGCCGGTAATCCGCCGAAAGAGACCACGATTCCGCTGAGCGATGACCAGACCTCGCTGCTGGAGATGCGCGATGCCATCAACGGCGCTAAAGCCGGCGTTACCGCCAGCATCATGCGCGTCGGTGACAATGACTATCAGCTGGCGCTGAGCTCCTCCACCACCGGCGAGAAAAACACCGTTTCGGTGCAGGTGAATAACGACGATAAACTCGGCGCTATCCTCAACTACGACAGCAATAGCAAAAGCGGCGCGATGAAGCAGACCGTTGCCGGACAGGATGCGGAGATTATCGTCAACGGCACCAAAATTAAGCGCAGCACCAACTCGATTGCCGATGCGCTGCAGGGCGTCACCATCGACCTGAAAACCACCACCAAAGCCGGCGAACCGCAAAACCTGGTGATCGGCATCGATAAAAGCGGCACCGCCGACAAAATCAAAGAGTGGGTCGATAACTACAATTCGCTGCTCGACACCTTCGGCTCGCTGACCAAATACACCCCGGTGAAAAGCGGTGAAGCGCAAAGCGCCAAGAACGGCGCGCTGCTCGGCGATAACACCCTGCGCGGCATTCAGTCGTCGATTAAAAGCGCGCTCAGCGCCGCTCAGGACAACCCGGAGCTGAAAGGCCTTGGCAACCTCGGGATCTCTACCAATCCCAAAACCGGCAAGCTTGAAGTCGACAGCACCAAGCTCAATAAAGCGCTCGACGAGAAACCGGATCAGGTCGCCAACTTCTTCGCCGGCAACGGGACAGACACCGGGATGGCCACCGAAATCCATAATGAAATCCAGAACTATATTAAAGCGGGCGGCATCATCGAGAACTCGACCAAAAGCATCAACACCAATCTCGATCGCCTGAATATCCAGATCGACACTGTTTCCGACAGCATCCAGAACACTATCGATCGCTATAAACAACAGTTTGTTCAGTTGGATACCATGATGTCCAAGCTGAGCAGCACGGGTAACTACTTACAACAGCAGTTCTCGTCCCAGTAACCCTTAATCAGGTAATGAAACAGCATGTATAACCGTAGCGGCACGCAAGCCTACGCACAGGTCAGTCTGGAAAGCAGCGCGATGAGCGCCAGTCCGCACCAGTTAATCGTAATGTTGTTCGACGGGGCGCTTAACGCCCTGCTTCGCGCACGCATCCTGATGAATCAGGGGGATATCGCCGGTAAAGGCCTGGCGCTGTCGAAGGCAATCAACATCATCGACAACGGGTTGAAAAGCGGCCTCGACCACCAGCAAGGCGGTGAAATCGCCGATAATCTGGCGGCGCTGTACGATTATATGAAGCGACGCCTGATGCAGGCCAACCTGCATAATGACGAAGCGGCGATCGTCGAAGTGGTCAAGCTGCTGGAGAATATCGCCGATGCCTGGCGGCAAATTGGGCCAAACTTTCAACCTGCACAGGGTACATTGTGATGGAACGCCAACAGCAGCTTTTAGCCGCCTATCAGCAGATCCATACCCTTAGCAGCCAGATGATTGCCCTGGCGCGCGCCGGGCAATGGGAAGCGCTGGTGGAAATGCAGTTTGCCTACGTGACGGCGGTCGAGAAAACCGCCGAATTTACCGGCAAAGCGGGGCCATCGCTGGCTCTGCAAGAGATGCTCAACGCTAAGTTGAAGCAGATTATCGACAACGAAGGGGTATTGAAAGGGCTATTGCAGCAGCGGATGGAGCAATTAAAAACGCTGATCGATCAATCCACTCGCCAGAACGCGGTCAACACCGCTTACGGCCAGTTCGACGATCGTTCGCTCCTGCTTGGCGAACTGCAGTCCGATAATGTGGTCGCCATTAAGAGCAAAAGCGAAGAATTACAATAACACCAACCTTACAGCCTGATATTCCGGCCAGGAAGCGCATGATGGGGCTCGCCAGGGCAATGCAGAGAGTTGCCTGGTAAGCCATCGGCGAATTTTACAGGAGTGAATAAGCAATAATATATAGTTTCATTTACGCCCCACTCATTCATCAATTAAATATTCTACGCGCCCTGCCAGCTAAAAGAAACAACTCACAAGCTTAGGGAAATATGCCTGCAAAATATTCTGTGTTATCTTGAGCGGGATAATCTGATATTTACCACGAGGATAAAATATGGATGTATTCTTCGGGAAATGAGCGCCCCGGCGTTGGCTCTTAAAGGTGTTTCATCAATAGTAAAAGGAATACAAACAGGCAATACCATATATGAAATTGATAATAAGTAATCACTCGATTTTCAAGTAGATAAGATATGCTTTAAAAGCCATCGGGAAAGGTGTTAATTTCCAAACAGCAATCAGAATAAAAATAATGATTAGCGTATAAGTAAAATCATTACTTTCGAAGTTAAAAATCCACGAAACGACTATGGCAAAGGCAATACAAACAACAATAACGCCGCCCCAAAAACGCTTTCGTAAACTGTCGATCAAAGTAGCATAGGTTTCATTGTTACTTTCTTGTCGCGTCAGGATTTCGCGCAGGCGGGCAATCTCTTTATCGGTGAAGCCATGTTCACGAAGCTCATCTTCTGTTAGCTGCTTTCCCACGCCAGGCTCCTCCATGCAGGTGATATATTTCTCCAACGTTATCGACTGAAGATACCCGTTATATCGCTCAACCAAATGCTCAGGTGTCATGCAGACAGCCGGGTTTACCACAGTCCGTGGAATATTGCCCCTGAAGTTGCCAGGGGTCAAGCGCGCGCGTTCATGCCATACAACGATTTCACGCCTGAGCCGCCAGAATGCGGTCAGTTTAAAAGAGATGCGTTACGCTACCGCCCCGCCTTCATCTTCCCAACGGCAGACCATATGGTACAGTTCCCGCTCGTCGTATTCATCGTGGAATCTATTCACAACACCCTCCAGAAGACCGTTAGCCATGCTCTAAGTTTAGTAGTTGGTAAGGAGGGGGCATATTAAGAAGAGTAAAAGCGGCGGTTACTCGCTATCCTGTCGCCAGGTTTCATGAAACATCGCTATCGCAACAAAAGCTAAAACGACAAAAAATACAACGGTCTGAAGCCACAGCATAACGCCTCCGCGGAGCAAAATTTGCGCAGTTTATTTGCCACCGGGCCGAGAAACGATAGTGAATTGCCATCCAAATTTAAATTTTCGCCTTCCGCAGATAAGAAAAACAGTGGCAACGACTGGCGCTAAGCCAACGCTAAGGTAACAATCGTCGCAATGGTTCCCCAAAAGACCAACAAACCGAGAAAAATCCCAATCCAAACCTTACGCCGCAACTGATAGTCTACTTTTCCGGACATCTGCTATTCCAAATTAGAATTATTTTGGCAAGACCATACAGTTTGTAGTGCTAGTAGTCAGATCGTTTGTGACGATCGATGAACAGCTATTGATCTGTATCCCCTATCAATAGTAATGATACTTCAGGCCCATTCATTCACCGGGTGAAAGAGCAAAATCAATGCAGAGGCGAGCAGTTTTTTGCCGTTGTCGCCGTAAATAGACAAAACCGCCAGCGTTAGCATAGCGGTTTGCAGGAAGAAATTGCGCCGGGATTGTATAACTAAACCGGCATATTCATGATGTCCTGATAGGCCGCCACCAGCTTATTACGCACCTGCACGCCCATCTGCAACGAAACTGAAGATTTCTGTAAATCGACCATCACATCATTCAGGCTGATACCCGGCACGCCCAGCTCGAAGTTTTGCGCCTGTTGACGCGCGGCCTGCTGGGTATCGCTGATTTTACCCAGCGCGGCGGTCAATTCACTGGCAAAACTGACTCCCTGCGGTACGCTATTCTGCCCGTTATTTCCCGCCTGAATCGCCATCGCCTGCATCTGTTGCAGTACGCCTTCAATACCCTGAATCGCCATCTTTTCCTCAATACTGTCGTGATCGCCAGGCGCTATTTCACCCTGTACTTCTCCAATGCTGCACACCCTAACACAGCGATTTTTGCTTAAAGCGGTTAATTAGCCGCAAAAAACCCGGCTTATCGGGCAATCAGAATCATCTGATAAGACGAATAATGGCCTGCCCAGAAATGGGAGCGCCGCTATTGAAAAAAGATGTGTATCAGGGAGTCTGTTTTGTCACATAACGCTATCCATACCGTTCGTCAGCACGCCAGCGCGCGTCGCCGCCTGAACGCCAGCGAAGGATACCGCCAACCATGAGTGCCTCGTTATCCGCCGGCGAAAGCCGCGACAACGGCCTGCAGGCCATCTGGAGCCGTCTGCGCGCCAATCCAAAAATACCACTGCTGGTGGCCGCCTCCGCCGCTATCGCCATTATCGTCGCACTGCTACTGTGGGCGAAAAGCCCGGATTATCGCGTGCTGTACAGCAACCTGAACGATCGCGACGGCGGCGCTATCGTCACCCAACTGACGCAGATGAACATCCCCTACCGCTTCGCCGAGAATGGCGCGGCGCTGATGATCCCGGCGGAGAAAGTGCATGAAACCCGTCTGCGTCTGGCGCAGCAGGGGCTGCCGAAGGGCGGCGCAGTTGGCTTCGAACTGCTGGATCAGGAAAAATTCGGCATCAGCCAGTTCAGCGAACAGATTAACTATCAACGCGCTCTTGAAGGCGAACTCTCACGCACTATCGAGTCGCTGGGGCCGGTGCAGAACGCGCGGGTGCACCTGGCGCTGCCGAAGCCCTCGCTGTTCGTCCGCGAGCAAAAATCCCCTTCCGCCTCTGTCACCCTGACGCTGCAGCCGGGCCGTGCGCTGGATGATGGCCAAATCAACGCTATCGTCTATATGGTATCGAGTAGCGTCGCCGGCCTGCCGGCTGGCAACGTCACCGTGGTCGATCAGGCAGGACGCCTGCTGACGCAGTCTGACGGCACCGGGCGCGACCTCAACGCCTCGCAGTTGAAATATGCCAGCGAAGTGGAAAGCGGCTATCAGCGACGCATTGAAACGATCCTGGCGCCGGTGGTCGGCAGCGCCAACGTTCGTGCTCAGGTGACCGCACAGATCGATTTCGCCTCCCGCGAGCAGACCGACGAACAGTACCAGCCGAACCAGCAGCCCGATAAAGCGGCGATCCGTTCGCAGCAAACCAGCAGCAACGAGCAAATCGGCGGACCGCAGGTGGGCGGTGTTCCTGGGGCGTTATCCAACCAGCCGAGCGCGCCGGCCACCGCGCCGATTGAAACCGCTAAACCGGCGGCCAATAACGCCAGCAACGCGACCAACACCCGTAGCGCCGCGGCCAACAGCGGCCCGTTAAGCACCCGACGCGACGCCACCACCAACTACGAACTCGATCGCACCATCCGCCATACCCAACAAAAAGCCGGGACGGTGGAGCGTCTGTCGGTCGCCGTGGTGGTGAACTACAGCCTCAACGCCGACGGCAAAGCGCAGCCGATGAGTAAAGAACAACTGGCGCAGATTGAAGCGCTGGTGCGCGAAGCGATGGGCTACTCCAGCAGCCGCGGCGATAGCCTGCAGGTGGTCAATACGCCATTTACCGACAATCAGATGACCGGCGGCGAGCTGCCGTTCTGGCAGAGCCAGGCGTTTATCGATTTGCTGCTCGAACTGGGACGTTATCTGCTGGTGCTGCTGGTCGGCTGGGTATTGTGGCGCAAGCTGATTAAGCCACAGCTGCAGCAGCGTCAGGCCGCACAGCAAGCCGCGGTCGCCGCCGCCAGCGCGCCGATCGCTAAAGCGAACGACAGCCATAAACCAAGCAATGAGGAGCTGGCGCTGCGCCGTAAATCGCAGCAGCGCGTCAGCGCAGAAGTCCAGAGCCAGCGCATCCGCGAACTGGCGGATAAAGATCCGCGGGTCGTCGCTCTGGTAATCCGCCAATGGATGAGTAACGAACTATGAGCCTGACCGGAACCGATAAAAGCGCCATTTTACTGATGACGCTGGGCGAAGACCGCGCGGCGGAGGTGCTCAAGCACCTCTCCTCCCGCGAAGTCCAGCTTTTGAGCGGCACCATGGCCGGCATGAGCCAGGTCTCGCATAAACAGCTCGGCGAGATCCTGTCTGAATTTGAAGACGATGCCGAACAGTTCGCCGCCCTGAGCGTCAACGCCAGCGACTATTTGCGTTCGGTGCTGGTGAAAGCGCTGGGCGAAGAGCGTGCCGCCAGCCTGCTAGAGGATATTCTCGAATCCCGCGAAACCACCTCCGGGATGGAAACGCTCAACTTTATGGAGCCGCAGAGCGCCGCCGACCTGATCCGCGATGAACACCCGCAGATCATCGCCACCATCCTGGTACACCTCAAGCGCGGCCAGGCGGCGGATATTCTGGCGCAGTTCGATGAGCGCCTGCGCAACGACGTAATGCTGCGTATCGCCACCTTCGGCGGCGTGCAGCCGGCGGCGCTGGCGGAGTTGACCGAAGTACTCAACAACCTGCTCGACGGCCAGAACCTCAAGCGCAGCAAAATGGGCGGAGTGCGTACCGCCGCCGAGATTATCAACCTGATGAAAACCCAGCAGGAAGAAGCCGTTATCGACGCGATGCGCGAATACGATGGCGAGCTGGCGCAGAAGATTATCGACGAGATGTTCCTGTTCGAAAACCTGGTGGAGGTCGACGATCGCAGTATCCAGCGCCTGCTGCAGGACGTGGACAACGAATCGCTGCTGATTGCTCTGAAGGGCGCCGAGCAGCCGCTGCGCGAGAAGTTCCTCAAAAACATGTCCCAGCGCGCGGCCGATATTCTGCGCGACGATCTCGCCAACCGTGGGCCGGTGCGCATGTCGCAGGTGGAAAACGAACAGAAAGCGATTCTGCTGATAGTCAGACGGCTGGCGGAGAGCGGCGAAATGATTATTGGCGGCGGCGAGGACACCTATGTCTGATCGCATTAATTCCATGCCCTGGCAGCCCTGGTCACTCAACGACCTCGGCGACACGGCGCCAGCTTTCGAACCACCGCTACCGACGTTGGATAACGAAGCCTTGCAGCCTGACGCTCAGGCGGAACTGCAGCAGCAGCTTGCCGCCCTGCGCCTGCAGGCCGAGCAGCAAGGTCAGCAATCCGGTTATGCCGATGGCCAGCAAAAAGGCTATGAAGCCGGATTTCAGCAGGGACTTGAGGAGGGCCGCCAGCAGGGACTGCTGGAAGCACAGCAGCAGCAACAGCCGCTGACCGACCACTGGCAGCAGCTGGTGAGCGAGTTTCAGCACACCCTTGATGCGCTCGATTCGGTCATCGCCTCACGCCTGATGCAGCTGGCGCTAACCGCCGCGAAACAGGTGCTTGGCCAGCCGCCGGTCTGCGACGGCACTGCCCTGCTGACGCAAATTCAACAGTTGATCCAGCAAGAACCGATGTTCAACGGCAAGCCGCAGCTGCGCGTACACCCGCAAGATTATGAGCGCGTTGAACAGCAGCTAGGCACCACCCTCAGCCTGCATGGCTGGCGGCTGCTGGCGGACGGCGATCTGCATCCCGGCGGCTGTAAGGTCAGCGCCGAGGAGGGCGATCTCGACGCCAGTCTCGCCACCCGCTGGCACGAATTGTGTCGCCTCGCCGCGCCGGGAGATCTGTGATGACCGCCCGTCTCGGCCGCTGGCTGAATTCGCTTGAAGCGCTGGAGCAGCGTATCGCCCGTACGCCGACCGTACGACGCTATGGCCGTCTGACCCGCGCCACCGGTCTGGTGCTGGAGGCCACCGGCCTGCAGCTGCCGCTCGGCGCAACCTGCCTTATCGAGCGTGACGGCGGCGGCGGCGTGCAGGAAGTGGAAAGCGAAGTGGTCGGCTTTAACGATCAGCGGCTGTATCTGATGCCGCTGGAAGAGGTCGAAGGGATTGTGCCAGGGGCGCGGGTTTACGCCCGCAGCGCGGCGGACGGCCAGCACGCTGGTAAACAACTGCCGCTGGGCCCGGCGCTGCTGGGACGCGTGCTCGACGGCGGCGCCAGACCGCTTGACGGTCTGCCCGCGCCGGAAACCGGCTATCGCGCGCCGCTGATTACCGCGCCGTTTAACCCGCTGCAGCGTACCCCTATCGAGCAGGTGCTGGACGTCGGCGTGCGCACCATCAACGGCCTGCTGACCGTTGGGCGCGGCCAACGTATGGGACTGTTCGCCGGCTCCGGCGTCGGTAAAAGCGTGCTGCTGGGCATGATGGCGCGTTACACCCAGGCCGACGTTATCGTCGTCGGCCTGATCGGCGAACGCGGCCGGGAAGTCAAAGACTTTATCGAGAATATTCTCGGCGCCGAAGGCCGCGCGCGTTCAGTGGTGATCGCCGCCCCGGCGGACGTATCGCCGCTGCTGCGCATGCAGGGCGCCGCTTACGCCACCCGCATCGCCGAAGATTTTCGCGATCGCGGCCAGCACGTGCTGCTGATCATGGATTCGCTCACCCGCTATGCGATGGCGCAGCGTGAAATCGCGCTGGCGATCGGCGAACCACCGGCTACCAAAGGCTATCCGCCATCGGTATTCGCCAAACTGCCGGCGCTGGTTGAACGCGCGGGCAACGGTATCAGCGGCGGCGGTTCGATCACCGCCTTCTATACCGTACTTACCGAAGGGGACGATCAGCAGGATCCGATCGCCGATTCGGCGCGCGCGATCCTCGATGGTCACGTGGTGCTGTCCAGACGGCTGGCGGAGGCCGGTCACTACCCGGCCATCGATATTGAAGCCTCGATCAGCCGCGCGATGACGTCGCTTATCGATGACGAACATTATCGCCGGGTACGCACCTTTAAACAGATGCTGGCCAGCTTCCAGCGCAACCGCGATTTAATAAGCGTCGGCGCCTATGCCGCCGGTAGCGACCCGCTGCTGGATAAAGCCATTACCCTGTATCCGCAAATGGAGACCTATCTGCAGCAGGGAATTTTCGAGCGCTGCGGTTATGACGAAGCCTGTCTGCAGCTACAGCAGTTGATTGTTTAACGCCATCGGAGACGCCACGCGATGAAAGCACAGTCCCCTTTGATTACCCTGCGCAATCTGGCCCAGGAGGCCGTCGAACAGGCGGCGCAGCGTTTGGGCCAGGCGCGCCAGGCGCAACAGGCCGCCGAGCAACAGCTGACGATGCTGCTGAACTATCAGGACGAGTACCGGCAAAAGCTCAACAGCACCCTTTCTGGCGGCATGGAAAGCTCGCGCTGGCAGAACTACCAGCAGTTCATTGCCACCCTCGAACAGGCTATCGAACAACAGCGCCAGCAGCTTCTGCAGTGGGGGCAAAAGGTGGATCACGCCGTGAAGCAGTGGCAGGACCATCAGCAGCGGCTGAACGCCTACGATACCCTGCACACGCGCACGCAAAACGCCGAGCTGCAGTTGGAAAACAAACGCAATCAAAAATTGATGGATGAGTTCGCGCAACGCAGTACACAAAGGAATACCGCTTCATGAATCTCAATGCTTTGCCCGCCCTTAGCCTACCCGGCGACGCCAGCGCCCTGGCGGATCTGGCGCTCGATGACGCTCAGCTGTCATCTGCCTTTGCGCAACTGCTTGGCGCGCGCTTCACGCCCGCGCAAAGCGGCACGCTGCCGCCGGCGGCGCTGAGCGCCGACGATGAAAGCGCCCCGCCGCTAAGCCGTAACCAGCTTAACCAGCTGCTGGCCGCGCTTGGCGAACGCGGCGCGCTGCTGGTCAATGCGCTACCGGCATCGGCGGAAAACGCCGTCGACGCAACAGCGAAAAAAGAGGATACGCGCCCGGATACGCCGCCGCTCAGCGAGGCGAAAACTTTAGATCCGGCGACGCTGCAGGCGCTGTACGCCATGCTGCCGGCGGCAATCGTCGCCCCGCCGCCGCAGACCGCGCTACCGCAGGCTCAACAATCAGCACCCAGCGGCGATAAAGCCGCGCTCCGCATCGGCAACGCGGCGACTCAGCATGTCGTGAACCTGCCGGAAGGCGAGCCGGCGGCGAAGCCGCAGCCGGGCACGGATCCCCTTAGCGGGCAAAATCTGCCTTCTCCTGTTGTGCAGACCGCGACCACGCCGCAGCACGATATGGCCGAATCTTCGGCTGAGAATACCCTATCGCAACCTGCCGCCGTCGCTTTCGCCGCCGCCAGCCCCAGCCAAAGCGCCACGCCCGCCAGTGCGCTGGTAACCGCGCCGCCGACGCCGCAGCTTAATGCCCAGCTCGGTAGCCCGGAATGGCAGCAGGCGCTGAGCCAGCAGGTGCTGATGTTCCACCGCAACGGCCAGCAGAGCGCCGAACTGCGCCTGCATCCGCAGGAGCTGGGGGCGCTGCAGATCACCCTGCAGCTCGACGATAAACAGGCGCAGCTGCACATCGCTTCCGCACACGGTCAGGTACGCGCGGCGGTCGAGGCGGCTATGCCGCAGCTACGTCACGCGCTGGCTGAGAGCGGAATCAACCTCGGTCAGAGCAGCGTTGGCGGCGAGGCGACGCCGCAGTGGCAGCAGCAAAACGGTAACGGTGAAGGCCGCGCCAGCTACGCTGAACGCCATGGCGGCGGCAGCGATGCCGCGCCGATTGAGCCAGTCAGCGCCCCGGCAGCCCTGCAGCGAATGGCCAACCAGCTCAACGGCGTCGATATTTTCGCCTGAGGGGCGCTAAACGGCCAATCTGGCCCCCATTTGCCCGTTTATTCCGGCTATTGCCTCGCGCGTTAGCCGCGATAATACCTTTATATGTCATACGTGCGGCGCCGCCGCGCGTGATGCCCGTCAGCAACGCGGCGGGCGGAACAACAGGAATTTGATTTGGCTATGTCTCAAAACTCCCTTCCGGCAACCGCGCCCAAACGCCCCTTACTGATCATCCTGCTGACGATCGTCGCCGTGGCCGCCTGCGCAGCCGCAGGTTACAGCTGGTGGCTGCTGCAACAGCGCGACGGCGGCGCGCAAACCGCCATCGAAAAGGAAAAACCGCCCGCGCCGCCAGTATTTATGCCGCTGGATACCTTCACCGTCAATCTGGTGACCCCGGACAACGATCCGGACCGCGTACTGTATATCGGCCTGACGCTGCGCCTGCCGGATGAAGCAACCCGCCGCCAGCTTAATGATTTCCTGCCGGAGGTACGCAGCCGCCTGCTGATGCTGCTCTCGCGTCAGGAGGCCGGTCATCTGGCCAATGAGCAGGGCAAGCAGCAGCTGGTCGCGCAGATCAAAGAGACGCTGAGCGCGCCGCTGGTTAAGGGACAACCGAAGCAGGTGGTCAGCGATGTGCTGTTCACCGCCTTCATACTGCGGTAATCACCATGGGCGATAGCATTCTTTCACAGGCAGAGATCGACGCCTTGCTCAACGGCGACAACACGGGCGACGAGCCCGAGACGGTTGTCGGCGGTAAAGAGAGCGAGGTTAAGCCTTACGATCCGAATACCCAGCGCCGCGTGGTGCGTGAACGCCTGCAGGCGCTGGAAATTATCAACGAGCGTTTTGCCCGGCAGTTCCGCATGGGATTGTTCAACCTGTTGCGCCGCAGCCCGGACATCACCGTCGGGCCGATTAAAATTCAGCCGTACCACGAGTTTGCCCGCAACCTGCCGGTGCCGACCAACCTTAACCTGGTACACCTGAACCCGCTGCGCGGCACGGCGCTGTTTGTCTTCGCGCCGAGCCTGGTATTTATCGCCGTCGATAACCTGTTCGGCGGCGACGGGCGTTTCCCGACCAAGGTCGAAGGCCGCGAATTCACGCCCACCGAACAGCGGGTCATCAAACGCATGCTGCGCCTGGCGCTGGACGCCTACGGCGACGCATGGAGCGCAATCTATAAGATTGACGTCGAATATGTGCGTGCGGAAATGCAGGTCAAATTCACCAACATCACCACCTCGCCGAACGATATCGTGGTGACCACGCCGTTCCAGGTGGAGATTGGCGCGCTAAGCGGTGAATTCAATATCTGTATTCCTTTCGCCATGATTGAACCGCTGCGTGAACTGCTGACCAATCCGCCGCTGGAGAATTCCCGTCAGGAAGATAGCCAGTGGCGCGAAACGTTGGTCAAGCAGGTGCAGCACTCTGAGCTGGAGCTGATTGCCAACTTCGTCGATATCCCGATGCGCTTATCGAAAATACTTAAGCTGCAGCCTGGCGACGTTTTACCGATAGATAAACCGGATCGCATTATCGCCCATGTCGACGGCGTGCCGGTGCTGACCAGCCAATATGGCACCTTAAACGGGCAGTACGCCCTTCGTGTTGAACACTTGATTAACCCTATTTTGAATGCTCTGAGTGAGGAACAGCCCAATGAGTGATCCTAAGCAACCGTCTGGCGCAGGAAAGGAATCCGTAGACGATCTGTGGGCTGATGCGCTTAATGAACAGCAGTCGTCTGAGAAATCCAGCGCCACCACCGATGGGGTGTTCAAATCGCTGGAGGCCCAGGATGCGCTCGGCAGCCTGCAGGATATCGATCTGATCCTCGATATTCCGGTAAAGCTGACCGTTGAACTGGGGCGCACCAAAATGACGATTAAAGAGCTGCTGCGCCTGTCGCAGGGATCGGTTGTCGCGCTGGATGGCCTGGCGGGCGAACCGCTGGATATCCTGATCAACGGCTATCTGATAGCCCAGGGCGAAGTGGTGGTGGTGGCCGATAAATTCGGTGTACGCATTACCGATATCATTACCCCGTCCGAACGTATGCGTCGGTTGAGCCGCTAATGACCGCCCCCGTTACCGTGCAGGCCAGCCAACCGGTTACCGAACCGGCAGTATCCGGCGGCGCGGCGCTCATGCAGGTAAGCAGCGCGCTCGGCGCGATTCTGCTCCTGATCCTGCTGGCCGGTTGGTTGTTCCGCCGTCTCGGCTTTGCGCCGCAGGCGCGCAACGGCCGGTTGCTTCACCTGCGCGCCAGCTGCCAGGTTAGCCAGCGCGAGCGCGTGGTGGTGGTAGAAGTCGATAATACCCTGCTGGTGCTGGGCGTCACCGCCCAGCAGATCACCCCGCTTCATCAGTTCCCGGCGCCGCCGCGCGATGAAAATACTCCGGCGGTCACGCCTGCGAACGACTTCCGCCAGCTGATGCAAAACGTCCTCAAACGCCCGGAAAAATAGCCATGTTCCCTACTCTGTTCGCTTGCCTTCGCCGTCGGGCGCCGTGGCTCGCCGCCGCGTTACTGCTGCTGAGCCCTGCCGCCTTCGCACAGCTGCCGGGGCTTATCAGTCAGCCGCTGGCTAACGGCGGCCAGAGCTGGTCGCTGCCGGTGCAGACGCTGGTGCTATTGACCTCGCTGACCTTCCTGCCAGCGATGCTGCTGATGATGACCAGTTTTACCCGCATTATCATCGTACTGGGTCTGCTGCGTAACGCGCTGGGCACGCCTTCCGCGCCGCCAAACCAGGTGATGCTCGGGCTGGCGCTGTTTCTGACCTTCTTTATCATGTCGCCGGTGTTCGACAAGGTCTATCAGGAGGCGTACCTGCCCTTTAGCCAGGATAAAATCGGCCTTGATGCGGCGCTGGATAAAGGCGCGCAGCCGCTGCGCGAATTTATGCTGCGCCAGACCCGCGAAAGCGACCTGGCGCTGTACGCTCGTCTGGCCAACCAGCCGCCGCTGGCCGGGCCGGAGGCGGTACCGATGCGTATTCTGCTGCCCGCCTACGTCACCAGCGAACTGAAAACCGCCTTCCAGATTGGTTTTACGGTGTTTATTCCGTTCCTGATTATCGATTTAGTGGTCGCCAGCGTGCTGATGGCGCTGGGGATGATGATGGTGCCGCCGGCGACGATCTCGCTGCCGTTTAAGCTAATGCTGTTTGTGCTGGTGGATGGCTGGCAGCTGCTGCTCGGCTCGCTGGCGCAGAGCTTCTATTCCTGAACCGCCGGAGAACAATCATGACGCCGGAATCCGTGATGGCCGTTGGCACCGAAGCGATGAAGGTCGCCCTGGCGCTGGCCGCCCCGCTGCTGCTGGCGGCGCTAATCAGCGGGCTGGTGGTCAGCCTGCTGCAGGCCGCCACCCAGATTAACGAGATGACCCTGTCGTTCATCCCCAAAATTCTCGCGGTAGTGGCGACGATTATTATCGCCGGGCCGTGGATGCTGAACCTGCTGCTGGACTATATGCGCACGTTATTCAGCAACCTGCCTAATATTATCGGCTAGCCGTGATCCCCTTTGACAGCGCCCAGCTGAGCGAATGGCTCAGCCAGTATTTCTGGCCGCTGCTGCGTATTCTGGCCCTCATCAGCACCGCGCCGGTACTGAGTGAAAAGCAGATAAGCAAAAAGGTGAAAATCGGCCTCGGCGGTCTGATTGCGATACTGATCGCCCCAACGCTGCCTGCCAACACGATCCCCATTATCTCTGCTGCCGGTTTATGGTTGGCGATTCAGCAGATCCTGATCGGTGCGGCGCTGGGGCTAACGATGCAGCTGGCTTTCGCCGCGGTACGCCTCGCCGGCGAAGTCATCGGCATGCAGATGGGGCTATCGTTCGCCACCTTCTTCGACCCCAGCGGCGGCCCTAATATGCCGGTGCTGGCGCGGCTGCTGAACCTGCTGGCAATGCTGCTGTTTTTAAGCTTTGACGGCCACCTGTGGCTGATCTCGCTGCTGGCCGACAGCTTCCATACCCTGCCGATCCAGAGCCAGCCGCTAAACGGCAACGGTTTCCTGGCGCTCGCCCAACTGGGTTCGTTAATCTTTATCAACGGCATGATGCTGGCATTACCGCTGATTTGTCTGTTGCTCACGCTCAATATCGCCCTGGGTCTGCTCAACCGTATGACGCCGCAGCTATCGGTATTCGTGATCGGTTTTCCGGTGACCATGACCTTTGGCATTATGACCCTCGGCATGATGATGCCGATGCTGGCCCCCTTCTGCGAACACCTGTTTGGCGAGATGTTCGATCGCCTGGCAGCCGTTATCGGCGGTATGACGTTTTAACCTTGCCGTTATTTCCCTCTTTTTTGCCGGACAAAATGGCAATAAAAACCGTTTACTGGGATAAAAACCTGGAAAAACGTTTTTATTGCTACTAAGGTCCGAATGTTCATAGCGGCTTGAATTAAAAAATAGCCACCCTACAATAAAGCCTTATTTTAATTGTTAGTGAATTTTATTTTTTAGAAAAATTGAAACCTCGGGAAACGCAGAATATTTCCATGCGTGGGTTTAGTGCATCTTTAATAAAATAAGGAGCGACATCATGATTAAGGCGAAAGGTAACCGTATAGCGCGGCGAATATTAGGCCTGCCCCACTGGGAAAGTAACCGATTTAAAATCGTGCTGGCCGACACTGCCGCTGGCGGAAAATGGAAAGTGGTGAAGAAAAAGAAATAATCCTGACTGGCAATTGTTCTATCCGCAACATAATTCCAAATTGCACAGTGCGGTAGCCCCGGTAAGCGCTCGCGCCACCGGGGATTTTGAGGCCACCCACACAGGCAGTTTCAGTTCGCAATGGTACGTTCCGTAGGTCGGGTAAGGCGTTAGCCGCCACCCGACAAAAATATTCCTGTCGGTTTCCATTCTACATTTGACCATAGAAGATATAGATATTGCCTGGTTCGGAAAAACAAAAGAATTAATAAAACAGTCAAGGAGAAATAACTCCTCTTTACTCTATAATTACTTTCTTTAAATGAATACGCTCACACAGCATGACGCAGCGCCCGTATTCCCTTTCCAGTCTGACGACGCAGCAGCGCAAGCAGCGTTGACACTTCCGAATAACCCACGTCAGCGGTAATCGTCTCAATATCTTTCCCCTCGGCAAGCAGCTGCTTTACTCGTTCGACCCGCAATTGCTGAAAAAAAGCCAACGGTGATTTCCCCAGCGCGGCCTCCGTTCTGCGCTGTAAGGTGCGTGGATGCACGTTAAGCGCACCGGCGGCCGCCTGCAGGGAAAATCCCTGCGCCAGATGCGCCCGCGACCAGTGCTCAAAGCGGTTTATCAGGTCATCGGCATGCTGAGGATAACCTGCCGGCAGACGTGAAACCTGAGGATGGCGGATATCAGCCACCATCGCTGTCGTCAGCAAATCCGCAAGCGGCGGGCTGCTCTGGCGAATCAGCCACAGCGCCAGCTCCACATGGCCCATCATTGCGCCGGGAAGGATCGGCGCAGCCGCATTGAGCCATGACGCAGCGGCGGTCTGCTCATTGAGCAAACGGCTATCCGCCAGGATGAAGGTATTTAAACAGGCGGCGGCAATTTTAACGCCGTGCTTCGCCATGTTTTGCAAAAACCGCTTAGCGTCAGCAATATCGAGCCAGCCATCCGGTGGCGATTGTCGTGCGTGAACGTTGATCGCCGGCACCACAATCCAGTCGGGATAATCCAAACCCGATGCCTGATGAGCAGGAATACTCAACCCATGGGCTGATTTAACCTGCCCGGTCATTGCAATCATTTGCACATCAAAGCGAGAAATATTCATGCTCTGGCGTCGCGCCATATCATTGGCCGCGGCGAACGTATCCAGCAACGTCGCTAAGCCGGTGTCGAAAACGCCATCCAGAGCCAGAATATTTATCTTCATGTCGTTAATGGTATTGAAATTGTCATTTTTGCATATGGTTCTATTTTAACCTTAGCCATAGACTTTCCTCTATCGTTATTAATTACCAGAGCCAAATAACATGAAAAATAACCCTGAACTGATTATCCTTACGTTAATTTGTCTGCTAACGGTTATGATGTGGATCCCCTATATTATTGCCAGAGCCACACGTGCTAACGTCGCGCCCGCAGCGGGTAATGGCCATTCGCCATCAATCGGGACGGCGCCCTGGGCGCAGCGTGCGCAAAAGGCGCACGCCAACGCGGTAGAAAACCTCGTTATTTTTGCCCCACTGGTTGTGGCCGCCGCGTTGCTAAACGTCAATAACGCCATAACGTTAATTGCGGCTAAAATTTATTTGCTCGCGCGCATCGTCCATTATATTGCGTATACCGCCGGGATCCCCGTTATCCGGACTCTCGCCTTTCAGAGCGGTTTTGTCGCGACGGTTACTATTGCGATAGTTATTTTAAGTTCCGTTTTTTGAGGTTAAAAACTCCCGGCGTTCTCTGCCAACACCAGGCTTTGTAGCGCCGTCTTCAGCCATTTGGTTGCCCCTCGCTGCCCGCCGCGTTTATGGGAATAGATCTTCACGGTGAACGGGCTGATGGCGAACGGCAAAGGAAAAATCGCGATCGGGGCGGCATGAAGGAACTTCTCTGCGGCATAACGAGGAATCGCCATTAACAGATCGCTTTGCGCCACAATAAACGGCGCGCTAAGCATTGAGGGGGTTTTGAGCGCTATCTGCCGGGTATAGCCTAATTCCTGCAGACGTAAATCCAACACCCCCTGCTTTTCGTTCCACGGCGTGACCACCAGATGGCGCGCGGCGAGATAATCCGCCAGCGTCAGCGCCGTGCGACAGGTATGGCTGATAACCACATACTCATCCTCAAACCAGTCAATTTCCTCGAGTTCATGATGACGAATATCTTCAGCGGTGCTGAAGCCCAGCGCCAGATCCACCTCCCCCGCCAGTAGCTCCGTCAGCGCCGGGCTATGTGGCAAATAACGGAGCTCAAAACGCAGGCCCGGCGCTTCATGCTGCAGCTTTTGCATTAGCGCAGGGAAAATGCATAACGCGGTGAAATCGGTAATGGCTATCTGGATCCGCTCTGTGCTGTCGGCGGCACTAAACTCTGGCTGTCGCGTGAGTTCCTGATTAAGCAATTTTAATACTGAAGCGATGGAGGGCGCGAGTTGCGTGGCATAGACGCTCGGGCACATCCGATGCCCTTCGCGAAAAAACAACGGATCGTTCAGCGCCACGCGCAGCCGCGACAGCGCGTGGCTCAACGCGGAGGTACTCATCGCCAGCTCATCGGCGGCGAGACGAACGGAACTGTGGCGATAGATGGCATCAAAAACAAGCAACAGATTGAGATCGAGGCGTCTGAGCGCCGGATGCATAATATTCATCATTGGGTGATTTCATTGCACTTAATTCTTCTGACAATACCCCCTATGCTTAGCGTCATCAATATCATTAACGTGTGAATACGACAGGAAAAATAATGAGTATTACGATTCGACAGGCCCGTCCGGACGATGCTTCTGCCATCTACAACATGATTTATGAGCTGGCGGTGTATGAAAAAGCCCCGCAGGAAGTGGTCACCACCCCCGACGAGATCCGCGAAACCTTATTTGGCGACGACAGTAAGACCGAAGCGCTGATCTGCGAAATTGACGGTAAAACGGCGGGCTATGCCGTGTTCTTCACCAGCTATTCAACCTGGCTCGGACGCAACGGTATTTATATGGAAGATTTGTATATCTCACCGGATTATCGCGGCCAGGGCGCGGGTCGAGCGCTGCTAAAAACCATTGCCCGGTATGCGGTTGCGCGCCGCTGCGGACGCCTTGAGTGGAGCGTGCTGGACTGGAACCAGCCGGCCATTGATTTTTACCTCAGTATTGGCGCCGCGGCGCAAAGCGAATGGATACGCTATCGCCTCGATGGCGAAGCGCTGGTTAATTTTGCGGAGCAATAACATTGGTTACAGCATCACTCAGCTTGCTCTTTGCAAAAAGCACAGCAGCCCCGAAAGAGCGGAGCTGCTGAAAGGCAAGTTAGTACGCTGTTTCAGTCTGCGATGAATCCTGCACTACCTGTAGAATATTGGCCGCGGCGGCGGTACCCATTTTGACGTAAGAGGCGTCGCTTACGCCGCCAACGTGCGGAGACAGAATGACATTTTCGACCCGCTCCCAGATGTGCGGCGTAGTGAGTGGTTCGCTGTTAAAGCTATCGAGCGCCGCCCAGCGCAATGCCCCCCCTTTTAATGCCGCTGCCAGCGCTGCATCGTCGATTAATCCGCCCCGCGCGGTATTAACCAGGATGGCGCCGGGTTTACACTGTGCCAGGGTAACGGCATTTATCATTCCCCGATTTTGCGGCGTTAAGGGACAATGAAGGGAGACAACATCAGCCTGCGCGAGAAAGTCTTCGAGTACATCAACACGTTCGCATCCGGGAGGAACCGTGGCGGCATAAGGATCGTAAGCCAACACCTTCATACCGAAGGCGCCGGCAATTTTCGCCACCCGACTGCCAATCGCCCCCAGACCAATCAGCCCCAGCGTTTTGCCTTCCAGTTCGAGCGATTTATGCGTCGATTTATCCCAGTGCCCTTCGCGCAGGCGGCGGTCAAGCGGAATGATTGACTTGGCACAGGCCAGAATTAATGCCCAGGCGTGTTCTGAAACCGCCGCGGCGTTAGCGCCTGTCGCCGCGCGAACCATGATGCCGCGCGCCACCGCCGCTTCGACGTCAATGACATCAATGCCGCTGCCATGCTTGGAAATGACCTTCAACGCCGGAGCGGCATCCATCACAGATGCCGTAATCTTGCCATAGCGCACTAATATGGCGACCGGATTATGCTGCTGACATAATGCTATCAATTGGTTTTCTGTAGGTTGGCGGCCAGCAAACACGAGCTCATAATCTTCCAGCATGCCGATCGCCGCTTCGGCCAAATCGCTGCCGGTTACCAGTACGACTTTTTTAGCGCTCATGGCAATGCCTCCCCTTCGCTCAGCATACCCGCCTGACGCAACGCATTCTCCAGCCAGTGTGGGCGAAGATCGCCATCGTGGATAGCCGAAAGACGTTTGACTTCCCCTTCCAGTTTACCTTTCGCCAGCTCAATGATGGTGCCTACTTCATCGCGGGGGATAACCACCACGCCGTCAATATCCCCTACCACCAGGTCACCCGCCTGCACCGCGGCGCCCGCGACCGAAATAGCATGATTGACCCGGCCTGGAATGAACTTGGTGGGACCACACGGATTAAGACCGGCTGCGAAAACAGGAAAGCTTTGTTTACTTAAGGTTTCAGCATCGCGAACTGCGCCGTCAATGATGATACCTGCGATGCCGCTGGCCTGCGCCTGCGTGGCCATGATCTCACCCAGTAAAGCGCAGGAGAGATCGCCCTTGCCGTCTATCACTAACACATCGCCAGGTTTGGCGACGGCCATCGCCGCGTGAATAGCCAGATTATCTCCCGGACGGACCTCTACGGTAATCGCCGGGCCGGCCACTGCCATGTGTGGCGCCAGTGGCTTGATACGGCCATGTAATGTGCCGCGTCGTCCGGCCACGTCGGCGAGAATCGCCGCCTGATATTCAGCGGCCTGACGGACCTCCTCCGCGCTAACGCGTTCAATATCCACATTGATTAATTTCTGTTGTGATGCAGGCATGGTTAGTCTCCATTTATTTTACTATATACAACACAGATGTACTATATAAAACAACTATACGAGCATTGCTTCTCTTTTCGCCAGCGCTGAGAGCGTGTTTGTGATGTAAACACGATGTTAATCACAAAATTCAGGTACAATTTTGTTCGGCCAAAAGGAGAAAATGATGGGGAATGAAGGCGTAATTGCCGTTGAAAAGGCGCTCGCTTTACTGGATTGCTTCCGGCCCGGTAATGACAGCCTGACGTTAACTGAGCTGGCGCAGCTTTCGGGATACCACAAAACCACCGTTTATCGCTTAATGAATTCGCTTGAGCGTATGAACTACATTATCCGGCATGATGATGGCACCTATACGCTCGGCCACCGTCTGCTCTATCTCGGCAAGCTTTATGAGCAATCATTTCAGCTTGCGAGAATTGTACAACCGGAATTGCAGGCGCTGTCTCAGGCCTCCAGTGAAAGCGCGAGCTGGTATGTGATAGAGGGCGGCCAACGCCTGTGTCTGTTCCGCGCCGAAGCGTCAGAGGGATTACGCCATAGCAACCTGCCCGGCAGTCAATTTCCACTGGATGGCTCCGCTATCAGCAAAGTTTTACGTCATTGGGGACTGGGTGAGGCGCTTTCGGAAGACGAAGAAACGCTGCCGTTCTATACCTCTGGCGCGCGCGATCCGCACACCGCGGCCTTCGCGATGCCGGTTTTTGGCGTCCACGATAACCCCATCGCGGCACTGGCGCTGACAGGACCGTCATCGCGTCTGACTGCGGACCGCAAAGAAAGCGGCCTCAGCCAGCTAATGCGCGAGACGGCCAACCGCCTGTCGATCAAGTTAGGAGCCAGTAAATCCTTCTGCGAAACGTTTTACGATATAAAAGAATAACGTATGTTGAAAAGGCGGGAAAAACCCCGCCTTTGCTTATTAATGGGTGACCGGTTTTTCCTGACCGGCAGGCTGCGAGTAACGGCGTCCCATGATCAGCACCGCGATACCGCCTGCCAGGCACAAGCCAGCCAGTGGTAGCATCGCCAGCGTATGGCTTCCTGTCTGTTCGCTAATCACACCATAGGCATTCACCATCACCACTCCGCCAATCAGATTAGCTATCGCGCCGATTGCCGCCAGCCCCGCGGCGGCTGAGGTGCTGCTCATCCAGCCTGAGGCCAGCGCCCAGAATGGCCCCTTCGCCGAATAAGCGCCAATTAATATGGTACTGAGAATAACAATGGTAATCGGCAGCGAGAGATTGATGAACGCCGCGAACACGCCAGCCGCAATCATAAAGAGGGTGAGAGCCGTGTGCCAGCGACGTTCATTAGTGCGATCCGAACTCCGACCCCAGACAATCATCAGCACCGAGGCCAGGCCATAGGGGATAGCATTAAGCAGCCCGGTAGTCAGGTTATCAAGATGGAAAGACTTCAGTAGCTGTGGAGACCAGACGCTAAGCGTGGTGCCAGCAGACGACGCGCCGGCATAAATCAGCGCCATCAGCCAGATTTGGCGGTGCTTCAACAGCTGCCATGTGCTGATGTGGCCGATCTGTTTCTGCTGTTGACGCTCTGCCTGAAGGGTGTTTTCCAGCCACGCTTTCTGCCGCTCGTTCAACCAGCCAGCCTGATGTGGGCGGTCCCGCAGGATAAAAAATGCGGCTATCCCCAGCAGCACCGCAGGCAGCCCCTCAATAATGAATAACAGATGCCAGCCGCGCAGCCCAAACCAGCCATCCAGCGTCAGGATCAAACCTGAAAGCGGTGAACCGATAAAGTTAGCCAGCGGAATGGCCACCATAAAAGAGGCAATAATACGCGCCCGGTAACGCGAAGGGATCCACCAGGTAAGATAGAGCACCACGCCCGGGAAAAAGCCCGCTTCCGCCGCTCCCAGCAGAAAACGCACGATATAAAGGGAGGTTGTATTTTGCACCAGCGCCATGCACATCGATACCACTCCCCAACTGATCATTATCCGCGGGAGCCACAATCGCGCGCCCACCTTCTGCATCGCCAGGTTGCTGGGTACCTCAAATATAAAGTAGGCGACAAAATATAAGCTGCTGGCGAAGCCAAAAGCCGCCTTGCTCAGGCCCAGATCCTCATTCATCTGTAGCGCAGCCATACCTATATTGCCCCGGTCAATAATCGAGACCAGATAGCTTACGACCAGAAAAGGCAGGATGCGCCAGATAACCCGCCGCATGGTCTCTTTTTCCAGCGCATCGTTGTCGATAGCGCTATTCGGTGATTGTTCGGTCATTGTTTCCTCGCAGGGTTTCATTATGTTTATCAGGAAAACGATGTAGAGATATCATGCCTTACTTCAGCTTGACGCCTCTGGTTTCTGGCGCCAGCCACACCACCACCATTGCCGCCAGGAAGGCGACCACGGTAGTCGCCAGTCCCGCAGTGAAACCGCCGGCGCTGGCCACAGCGCCGATGAGCAGGGGCGCGATAAATCCGCCCAGCCGGCCTCCGTTGTAGGCGAGCCCCATCAGGAAGCCACGCGATGACGTGTCTCCGATGATTTCTGCAAGGAATGGTCCAGATCCGGCAAAAATCCCGTTAACACCAAAACCAGCCATGAAAATCGCCAGCATCAGAATGAAGGGTTGAGTGGTCACAAGGTAAAGCGCGACGGCAATGGCGCCCGTTAACAGATAAATCAGGAACATCGGACGGCGTCCCCATCTATCCGCCAGTACTGAAAAGACCAGAAAACCTGCGATCGCCCCGACCTGCAGCGCGAGCACAAATTTCAGGCTATGTAAAAAATCCAGATGTTTTACTTCTCGTAGATAGGTGGGTGTCCAGGTAAATACCCCCCAGAATAGATACTGAATAAAGAAGATAAAGACGAAAGCCAGCAGCAGGCCTTTCAGATTGTGTTTGCCCAGTTTCGAGGCAGGTTGAGTGCGCTTAGCTTTCCCCTGCTGTCGTGCAAGCCAAACCTGTGATTCCGGCGTGAACCAGGCCACCACGCTCATAATGAATACCGGCAGCGCGCCGATCATAAACAGATAGCGCCATGCGCCCTGCTCCAGGCCGTCGTTAACCGAGCTCACGATTGCCGTCAGGCTGATAGCCAGAATAGCGCCAACGGGTAAGCCCATTTGCATCAAAGCGCCGCCGCGCGCGCGCCGCTCTGGCCGCCAGGTTTCAGCAATCAGCGCCGCACCTGACGTCCACATTCCGCCCATACCCAGCGCACCGCAAAAACGCAAAAGTGCAAAATGCTGTTGATCGTGCGTAAAGGCTAACAGTCCGGAAAAGAGTGAATAGATGGCGATACAGGTCATGGCCGTTTTTACCCGACCAATTTTATCGGCGATAAAACCAAACAGGATCCCGCCGATGATCTGTCCACCGGCCGTGACGCTGATAAACAGTCCAAGTTCGCTTTTATTCACGCCAAACACCATTCCTAATACCGGCAATAATAATGAGAGTAGAAATGAGTCGTAGCTTTCAAATGCCCAGCCAAGGCCGCCCAGCGCCAGAGTTCGTTTCTCAGCCACGTGCTGAGGCAAAGCGTCAGGCGTCGCTTTAGTCGCAGTAAACTGCTTGAGCTCGCTTTTACTGGTCATTGATATTCTCCACAGAGGTTATCCGGTAGCAGGTTGCGGCAGTGCGCCAGAACAACTGCGCCTGTTCATCAGGGGAAGCCTGTTGCGCCAGGCGTTTGCACGCATTCCAGAAGACGCCGTAGCTGAACATGCCTTTGTCGACCGGAAAGTTACTCGCAAACATGCAGCGTTCCGCACCGAAAAGAGCAATGATGGTCTCAAACCACGGTTGCCATGCCTGTGCCAGCATTTGCGAATCCGGCGGCGTTTCTGCCGCTGCGAAGGGAAATCCCCTGACCGTCATACCAAATCCGCTAATTTTTACGCATACGTTCGGCAGTTCCGCCAGATGTCGCATACTGCTTCGCCACTGCTGAAACATGTCAGGATCTCTTTCTGAATAAGGCCCTACGCCGACAGGCCCGCCGCAGTGATCGAGCACAATCTGTAGCGTTGGTATTTGCCGCGCCAGCTCGGCAATTTCATCCAGTTGCGTGTGGTAAACCCACACATCAAGCGACAATCCATTTTTCGCAAGGCAGGCAGCGCCCCGGCGGAACGGTTCGCTCAGGGCCAGTCCTGCCGGTGGTGTAACCGGGCTGGACGTGACCCGCGGATCCGGATGCCAGGCCAATGGATTACGCATTCCGCGCAACCGCCCGCCTGATAAAGCCAGCACGCTCTCGATGGCAGGCTGCATCGCATCGCCCGCCAGCAAGCTCAGGCCGCCGATGATGGCTTCACATCCAAGAGCGTTTGCATAATGTCCGCTGGCGAACATCGCGGCTATTCCGCTGGCAAACTCAATTTCACCAAGCGGTTTCAACGTTTCCGGCCCGTGGCGACGCAACATAGAGCGGCATTGCACGTAGACCGAGGAGAAAACGCGATGCCCTGAGGTCTGGATATCGTCGCTGAACTCATGGGTGAGATAGCGTCCGGTTTGCCGATCCCAGAGATGATGATGCGCATCAATAATGGGCAGCTCGGGTTGTAGTGGCGGCTCACGATGTAACGCAAGCCACTCGTTTCTGACCGCAAGATGCGGTGCGGTAACGATCTCCATGAACACCTCGCAATTGTTGTACTATGTACAACCATGTTTTATTTTACAAAACTACTATAACGAGGCTGGCGTGTTTTTATCCAGTTAACGATTGGTTTAAATTATGTAAATAAGAGGTGAATCACAGATGTTTTAAAGTCGCTAAAGACGGAGAACGTTGAGAAAAAACAAAAACAATTTAATTTCAATAAGTTATAATGTTATGCCACTCATCGCAGCCAGGTATCTGGCAAACCTTACGTCTGCCAGACCCATTCACTCTGTCCATTTACGGATGACTATTCGATGAGTAAAGCGTTATATCGCCCTGGGGCTTTTCAGCTTCCAGACCAGCGCCATACCGCAGATCATCGCCACCGCCGCCAGTAACGGCAGTGACGAAAGACCAAGCTTTGCCGATACCAGGCCGCCGACAAGCGCGCCAGTACCGATGGCGGCATTGAAAATGGCGACGTAGATCGCGGATGCCGGCTGCGTAGCCTCCCCTGCGCTACGCAACAGCCAGGTTTGCAAACCAACGAACACGATAGCCATGCCCGCGCCCCATACGCCGAGCAATACCGCGACGAACCAAACAGGAAGTGCTGACCCACCCCTGATACTCAGCATCCCCAGCGCGCCTGCGCTGAGCAGCAGTGATGTCATAATCAGCACTCGGATATGTCGATCGATGAGTTTGCCGGCGATGAGATTTCCCAGCAGCCCTGAAAGTCCTGACATCAATAACAGCGCGGAAATCGTTGATGTCGGTATACCACGGGTTTGCGTTAGCAACGGCTCAAGATAGGTGAAGGCAGCAAAATGTGCGGAAATAATGCAAGCTGTAGCGCCGAACAATGAAAGCAGTAGCGGATTTTTAACTATCCCAACGTAAACCTTCAGCCTCAACGGCTGCGGAGCCGCCAGCGTGGGAAGCGTCCAGAGCAAAGCCACGGCGGTGGCTAATGAGAGCAGTGAAATCGCACTGAATGCCTGTCGCCAGCCGACCATGTCGGCAATAAAGCTCGATAGCGGCACGCCCAGCACGCTGGCCGCCGAAACACCGGCGAAAATCACCGAGGTGGCCAACCCCAGTTTATCAACCGGTACCAGTTGTACCGCCACGGTGCCTATTAGCGCCCAGAATGCGCCATGCGCCAGCGCCCCTGTCATCCGCGCCGTCATAAACGTCTGCATGGTGTGCGACTGCGTCGCCGCCAGACAAGAAAATGCGAGGATTAACATCAATACAATCAATAGCGCCTTCCGTGAAATCCGGGCGGGGATCGCGCCGGCCAGTAAAGCGGCCAGCGCGGCCACCCAGCCATAAGCGGTGACGGCAAGACCCGCTCCCGCCTGCGACTGATGCAAATCGTTCGCCAGCGCGCTGAGCATACCGACCGGCGCCAGTTCGCTGGTCACAATCGAAAATGCGCTGACTCCCAGCGCAACTACGGCGAGCCATGCGCGCACTGGCGTCGGGTTGGCCTGTAAAACGAGGTCGTTCATGTCTTCTGTATCCCTGAGTAAATGGCTAAAAAAGAGTTGGCTTGCCTGATACGGTTGAAGTTCCGCGTCGTTGCTTATTGCCTTCTCTTGAGGTGAAGTGCAGTATCATTCCAGGAGAAGTGATAAAACAGACATGAAAACGGAGAGCCGTTTTCCAAAAATGGAAAATAATGAAAGCAGATTTTAACTGGGACGATACGCGGATTTTTCTGGCTGTGGCCCGCTCAGGTACGCTAAGCGGCGCGGCAGAAACTATGGATATGGGCATCGCAACCCTGTCACGAAGACTCGACCGGCTGGAAAAATCATTGGCCGTCCCCCTTTTCAGCCGGCATCAAAGCGGCTACCGGCTAACGGATGATGGCGAGGCGCTGCTGGCGCGAGCAGAGGCGCTTGAGCATGCAGGGCTCGCTTTTGGCGAGACGGCGAGGCTGCAGGGGAACGTGGCCGGACTGGTCCGGCTGGCTACCTCGGACAACCTGGCGGCGCATTTTATTCTGCCTTCACTCAACGGCTTGATGGAAAAATATCCCGACCTGCGGGTCGAGGTGCTCAGCGGCGTGCAATCCGTCAACCTGCATCGACGGGATGCCGATTTAGCCATTCGAATGGTCAAACCGGAAAGCGGCAACCTGACGCTGAAGCGTCTCGGGAAGGTGGGGTTTGGTCTGTACAGCGCCGATACCGGACAAGCAGGCTCTACCGACATCGCGTTCAATCACGCTCACTACATAGGCTGGCCAGAATCACACCAGCATCTGCCCGCCGCGCGCTGGATAACTCGGACGCTTCGCGGCAGGCCGTGCCGGGTGGAAGCCAACACGCTGCTGGCGCAGCTGTCGGCGGTTTCAGCTGGCCTGGGATTAGGCGTGTTGCCACACTTTATGGCGCGGAAAAATGGCCTGCAGTGCGTGAATGCGGATATCGGCGTCGACCAAACCCTATGGCTGGTGATGCATTCCGATTTAGCCCATTCGCGGCGCGTCAGAGTGGTGGCCGATCATTTAATTGCCCTGTTTGATGAGATTAAAGATCAGCTGACATCGCCATAACTCTATAAGCGCTCGCCGCCAGATACAGCCCGATGCCGTAGGCCAGGTGCGCCAGCAGGCTCAGCGAACGCGCCAGCCATGGTCGGGGAGTCCGTGAGGCCGCGACGCCAAAACCAAATGCGGGCTGCAGGATCAAGAACGGCGCGAATAAGGTTACGACCCCTGACAGCAGCGCTGTCGCCAGAGTGGGGGCATAAAACCAATCGGCGCCGCTCAACACAAGCGGCACCGCCGCAAAAGCGATACCGATCAGATAATGGCATAACCAGCCGATAAAACGCTCTCCATGTAGCGAAGGGGTTGCGCAGATGGTGTTATGCCGCACTTTCCCTAGCGAAAGCCATAACGCCCAGCGCCCGACCAGCGCATAGTTCAGCGGCGCAATCTTGAGTATGTGCTTCTGAAAGAGCGACCATAAATCCATGACTAACGTCGCGCCGATCCCCGTTACTAAAATTTGCACAACAACCATGATATTCAATTTCTTCTTCCTTTTATGCGTCAATGCTACTCTGTCGACGAGTGTGCAACTTAAAGCGAGGTTTAAGTCAATCATGAAAGAACTGGATATCCGCGAGGTCGCGACGCTGTCCGGCATTACTCCTTCAGCGCTGCGTTTTTATGAAAAGAAAGGTTTGATCAAACCGATTGGTCGTCATGGCCTGCGAAGGCAGTACCATGAAAATGTGCTGAATAAGCTGGAACTGATCGTGCTGGGACAGGCCGCCGGCTTTTCGCTTTCTGAAATAGCCGGGATATTTAACGCTGACGGCAAGATAGCCATTGATAACCAACGGCTTGAGCAGCGCGCGCAGGAAATTGATAACACCATTCGTCGGTTACAGCTGTTAAGCCAGGGGCTAAAACACGCCGCCCGCTGTACTGCGCCGGAACATATGCAATGCCCTGAATTTAAAAAAATTGTGGCGAAAGGAATTCGGCTCTTAAAATGATCGTCCCTGAGCGATGCCGCTTTTTACTCAGATTACGGGGTAATTATGGCGCCCCTAACAAGACGTGTAGTACCAGGTTACCGCCAACGAAGCAGACCCCACTGAGATATAAACAACCTCAGTCCATCTTATGAAAATTGGAGTCCCGTTTTCATCTCAAACCAACCAAAAGGTAATGGCGATCACGACAACTGCGAATATCGCTGTCGATCCCCAGGCAAAAGAAGGCCAGAATGTTACTGCGAGCATCCCGAATCCAAGAATAAGTAGTACCGGGATCAGGGTGCTGGCAAAGTACTTCAATTGAGTAGACAACCATCGTTTTAAAAAATTATTCATCTGATAACCCGCATAATTGCGTCAGCAATGTCATTGTCTGATGTTGGTGTGAGAAAGTGGTGATCGTTTATACCGATAACATGTATTTGATCTAGTTATATAAAAGTCGTGAGGATAATTATCCTCCACAGGGTTCATTGGGAAAAGGAAAAACAATTGACGAGAGATGACTTTTCAACCAAATAGTCGTTTGGGCGAGTTAGTTCCCGAGGCTCCCCCCACTTCCACCTGATAAAAAAAGGGCACCTCACCCCGCGTACACAGAGAGAACGGGATGAGGTGCCAAGGTGCTAAATGAAAAAGCGGTTATTCGTGATTAGCGATTCATCTGAAACAGCGACATACCCTGCATATCGCTGAAAGTTTTATAAGATGCCTGCAGCGCCGCCTGCTGCATAAAATAAGAAGAGATAGATTCCGCAAGATCAGCATCGGTCAGGGCGCTCATCTGCAGCTGGTTGGTCATATCACGCTCTTTACCGATGCTATCGAGTTGATCCATCTCCTGCAGCTGGTTACCCAGCTCGGCGCGCACGCTCAATACCTTGTTGTAGGAGTTATCGAGGCCACGGTTGGCCTTCGCCAGCGCATCGTTCACCTGCTGTTTGGTGGCGTCATCGGCCCCCTGCAGCGGCGTTCTCAACGCCTCCAGCGCAATATCGATACTGGCGAACACATCGGCGACCGGCGCGCTGCCGTCCGGCTCCGGCTTCGGATTGCTGGTCAGCGCCATAAATACCGAATTACCGGTATGGCCGATGGTCATCGTACGGTTGGCGTCGACCTTCTGTTCAACGGTTTTATTGCCGCCCTGATAGCTAATCTTGCCGTTAGTATCGACAAACGGCGGCTTATCATTCTCATAGCCGCCAAACAGGTAGCGTCCGTTGCCGTCGGTACTGTTGGCCTGGTTGAGCAGTTGATCCTTCAGCCCCTGTAGTTGGGTCGCCAGCGAATCGCGGTCGTTATCGCTCTCGGTGCCGCCGGCATTAACGATCAGCGCCTTGATATCAGAAATCGTCGAGGTGGCTCCGGAAAGCACGGTCTCTTCCATCGATACGCTCTGGCGGGCGAAAGTGCGCGCCAGGGTGTACTGATTGTTCTCGGCCTGTGATTGCGACAGCATCACCGCCCGCGATGCCGCCAGCGGATCGTCGGAGGGATTAATCACCTTCTTGCCGGTTGAAAGCTGCTCGGCGGCCTTCATAAACAGCGACTGATTGCCGGTGATGCCGGTCATGTTCTGTTGGTACATCATGCTGGTGCTCATGCGCATGCTGTCAGTTCCTCAATACAATCAACGAATATTCAGCAGCGCGTCGAACAGCGAGCTGGCGGTCTGGATCACCTGCGCGTTCGCCATGTAGTACTGCTGGAAACGCAGGAGCTCGCCATACTCTTCGTCGAGGTTTACCCCGGAGAGCGACTGCTGTTGACGGGCCAGTTGGGTGACGATACTGGACTGCGATTCGCTGCTCACCTTCGCGGCGGCGGTCTGGTTGCCCACGCCGCTGACGATCCCGGCGTAGGCGCCGCTAAGCGTCGCTTTGCCATCCACCAGGTTTTTGGTCTGCAGATCGAGCAGTTTTTTAGCGTTATCGTTATCGCCGCGGCCGCTGTCATCTTTACCGGCGGCGGCGATTTTCGCTGAATCGGTAATCGCCACTTTCAGGTTGCCCGCCACGTCGCTGACCGGCTTCACCGTAAAGCTATCTTTCTGCTGCGGGTTGCCATCAATACTGACTTCGAGACCATCAAAGCTCAGCGTCGGGTTACCGTCTGCATCTTTACCAGCGGTGGCGTTGACTTTGACGTTGTCGGGCAGACGGCTGACCTGCCAGTTGGCGCCGTCATACTCTACGCGGTAATCGTTGGCTTTTACCTTGCTGGTATCGGTATACGACACCGACAGCGAGGCATCGCCGGTATTGCGCGTGTTATCAACCACCCGCGCGCCGCTGAAGCTGAAGAAATCGCCCCCCTGCTCACCGTTGAGATCGAAGCCCTCGCGGTGCTGCTGGTTAAAGCTATCGGCCATCGCCAGCGCCAGTTGGCCGAGCTGATTGCGCACGCCGTCCAGCGTCTCGCTGCGAAAACGCAGTACGCCGCTCAGGCTGCCGCTGGTGATCTGCCCTTCCGGCACTTCGCTGGCGCCGCTGCCGCGGTTATAGCCGAGAGTCAGGCGCGAAGGGTCGCTGCTGGAAGGGATCGCTTCCACCTGATAGCTGTTGTTGCCCTGCACCAGGGTCAGACCGTTGGCGAAGGAGACGGTATAGGCGTCGCCGTCCTGCTGGGTTACCTGAACGCCCACCAGTTGGTTGAGTTCGCTGACCAGCTGATCGCGCTGATCGAGCAGCGCGTTCGGTTCGCCGCTGGCGCTGCCGCGCAGGCGGGTAATCTCATCGTTAAGACGGGCAATCTGCTGGCTATAGCTGTTAATCTGCTGAGCGGTGTCATTAATCTGCTGATTAACGCCGCTGTCCATGTCGCGCAGATATTTATCGGTATTATTAAACTGGTTTACCAGGCCGTTAGCCTTGCCCAGCACCGTCTGGCGCGCCGCGTCGTCGCCGGCGTTGCTCACCAGGTTCTGCAAATTGGTGAAAAAATCCTGCAGGCTGCCCGACAGGGTATTAGTTTTGCTGGCCAGCAGATTATCGATCTGCGAAATCTTTTCGTAGTAGGCGTTCTGCGAACCGGCCGCGCTCTGCGCGCCGCGCAGCTGGTTGGTGATGAACTGGTTATATTCGCGGTTCACGCTGGTCACGGTCACGCCGTTACCGATAAAACCGTTCATGGTGGCCAGGCCGCCGTTTTGGGCCAGAATCGCCGTCTGCCGGTTATAACCCGCCACGTTGTAGTTAGAGATATTGTTGCTGACGGTACTGAGCGCCACCTGCGCCGCATTCAGTCCGCTCATCGCCGTATTGATTAAGCTATTGGACATCAGGGTTCCTTATGCTGCCAAGTCAATTCGCTCAGCTTGCCCTTGTTATCGGTCAGAGAAGTAAAAACTTGAGTAAATCTGCCTGCAAAATTCCGCAGCCGCTTTTATGCCGGATGGCGCTACGCTTATCCGGCCTACGCGCTGTGCGATTTGGTAGCCCGGAGAAGGCGCGACCTCCGAACCTAGAACAGATCGTTAATATCCGCGGCATAGGCTTTCACCGCCTGCGCCCCGGCGTGCTTCATCTGCTGAATCACGCTGACCAGCTTGCTGGCGTACTGCGGGTCGGTGGCGTAACCTGCGCGCTGCAGCTCGTGCGCCGCCTGCTCCGGAGTGGACGCTTCGGCAACCGAGGCATAGCGCGGGTTGTTGGTCAGCAGCTTGACGTAATCAGCAATCGCCGAGAAGTACGAATCGTAGACACGGAATTTGGCCTTCACCTTCTTCGCCACCCCCTGTTCAAACTCAGTGGTGGTGATCTCGGTAACCGGCCCCTTCCAGTTGCCCCCGGCTTTAATACCAAACAGGTTGTAGCTCGGCGTACCGTCAGCGGTCAGGATTTCGCGCTGCCCCCAGCCGGATTCCAGCGCCGCCTGGGCGACAATCAGCTGATGCGGGATCCCGCTCTGCTCGCTGGCGGCGCGCGCCGGCATTGACAGACGGGCAACGAAATTGCCGTTGTTGAGCGATAGCGGCGCGGCGACCGGCGGCGCTTTCGGCACCGCCCGGCGGATCATCTGCTCCAGCGCCTGATTCGGCAGCGTCTGCAGCACCTCATTATCCAGCGCCATCGGCGCGGTGCCCGCCGTTTCGCTGGGGACCGCGTTGGCGTTGCTCATCTGCTTGACCATCATGTCGGCCAGCCCTAATCCCTTTTGCGACATCTGCTGAGCAATCTGCTGATCGTACATCGAGGTGTAGAGCCGGGTCTGGTCGCTGCTGAGTACGCCATCCTGCGGTAGCGCGGCGCGCATGCTCTTTAGCATCATCTGTACAAACATGCCTTCGACCTGCTGCGCCACCTGCTTAAGGTTGCCCTGCGGATCGGCGGCGGCATCGCGCTTCAGGCCGTTCAGCGCCTGGGCGTCATAGGCGGCGCCCGACATCGCCATAACATCGCTGGCCATTAGATAATTTCCAGTTTGGCGCGCAGGCAGCCGGCGCTTTGCATGGCTTGCAGAATCGACATCAGGTCGATTGGCGTCGCTCCCAGCGCGTTCAGCGCGCGCACCACGTTGTTGAGGTTGGCGCTGGCGTTGATTTTCTGCAGCGAACCGCCCTGCTGCTGCATCGAAATCTGGGTATTCGGCGTGACCACCGTCTGGCCGCCGCCGAACGGCGTCGTCGGCTGGCTGACGCTGGTTTGTCTGTCGACCACCACCGACAGGTTACCCTGAGCCACCGCGCAGGAGTCAAGGATCACCTCGCGATTCATCACCACTGAACCGGTACGCGAGTTGATGATCACTTTGGCGTCCATGGCGCCAACGTTAACGTTGATATTCTGGATCTCGGCAAGGAAACGCACCTGCGAGCTATTGCCCTGCGGCACCAGTACCTGAATGGTGCGCGCATCGAGCGGCGATGCGGTGCCGCCGCCGCGCTGGCGGTTAATCGCATCGCTAATCTGCTGCGCAAGGGTGAAATCTTCATCATTGAGCTGCAGGTTGAGCACCCCGCCGCTGCCGAAAGTAGTCGGCAGTTCGCGCTCGATGGTGGCGCCGTTGCTGATGCGTCCGCCGGCCAACTGATTGACCTGTACGCTGCTGCCGCCCGCCGCCGCGCCGGCGCCGCCCACCAGCACGTTGCCCTGCGCCAGCGCATAAACCTGGTTATCCACCCCTTTGAGCGGTGTCATCAGCAAGGTCCCGCCGCGCAGGCTTTTGGCGTTGCCCATTGATGAGACCACCACATCGATATTCTGCCCTGCGCGCGCGAAAGGCGGCAGCTTCGCCGTGACCATCACCGCGGCGACGTTCTTAAGCTGCATGTTGGTGCCCGGCGGCACGGTAATACCGAGCTGCGATAGCATGTTGCTCAGGCTTTGGGTGGTAAACGGCGTTTGCATGGTCTGGTCGCCGGAGCCGTCGAGCCCCACCACCAGGCCGTAGCCGATTAAGGCGTTATCTCGCACGCCCTGTACCGTCACCAGATCGCGAATACGCTCCGCCGTCGCCGGTAAGCTGGCCGCGCCGATTAATAGCGCAATGATGAGTTTTTTAACCATGTGAATCTCTTTTCAGTAACAGCGCAAATGGCCCGCTCATTAGTACGGGGAGACGTTGAGGAAGAACCGCTGCAGCCAGCCCATCGTCTGCGCTTCATTGATGTAGCCGTTGCCGACATACTCGATGCGCGCGTCCGCCACCTGCGTTGAGGTAACCGAGTTGCTACCGCTGATGGTGCGCGGGTTAACTACCCCGGAGAAGCGGATGAACTCGGTGCCCTGGTTAATGGCGATCTGTTTTTCCCCCACCACGTGCAGGTTGCCGTTGCTCAACACCTGATTAACGGTGACGGTAATGGTGCCGTTGAAGGTGTTATTGGCGTTCGCCCCGCCTTTACCGCCGAAACTGTTATCGCCGGAAATATCCATATCGGCGCGGGCGTTGCCCAGCAGGCCGTCTAAGTAGCGCGGCGCGGTGGCGACGCCAAACTTGCTGGAACCGTTACGGCTGGCATTGGCGGAAGAACTCTTGCTGGCGCTGACGTTTTCCTGCAGCACAATAGTCAACGTGTCGCCAACATTGCGCGGGCGGCGGTCTTCAAACAGCGGCTGATAGCCGTAGTTCATCGGCTGCGCGGCCTGAAAAATTGAGCCGTTCGGTACCGGCGCGGTCGGCGGCGCGGGCTGCGCCGAGGTCGAACCATCGACCAACGGTTTATGCGGAATGTACGCGCAGCCGCTCAGCGTCAGCATCACCATGCCCGCCAGCAAGCGTTGTCCCTGGCGCGGCAGGGTGGCCATCGAATGTGTGGTTACCACGGGGTATCGCCTTTGTTACACCAAAAAAGCGACGGGCGCGGCAGGCGACGCCCGTCATCAAACATTACAGCTGGGTCAGTTTCTGCAGCATCTGATCCGACGTCGAAACCGCTTTGCTGTTGATCTCATAGGCGCGCTGGGTCTGGATCATATTAACGAGCTCTTCCGCCACGTTGACGTTAGAGGTCTCGACATAACCCTGGTAGAGCATACCGGCGCCGTTCAGGCCCGGCGTGCTCTCATTCGGCGCGCCGGAGCTTTCAGTTTCCTGGTACAGGTTCTCGCCCACGCTTTCGAGGCCGCTGTCGTTAATAAAGGTGGTTAACGTCAGTTGCCCGACCTGCTGGGCGGCGGTCTGACCCTGCTGGGTGACGCTCACGATGCCATCGCGGGCGATGGTAATGGTCAACGCGTTGGCCGGAATAGTGATCGCCGGCTGCACCTGGAAGCCGCTGGCGGTCACCAGTTGGCCGTTCTGATCGATCTGGAACGAGCCGTCGCGGGTGTAAGCCTGGCTGCCGTCCGGCAGCAGCACCTGGAAGAAGCCCTGGCCTTTAATCGCCACGTCTTTGCTGTTGTTGGTCTGCGACAGGTTGCCCTGGCTATGCAGACGCTCGGTGGCGACCGGGCGCACGCCGGTACCGATCTGCAGGCCGGAAGGCAGCGTGGTCTGTTCGGAGGACTGCGCCCCCGGCTGGCGCATGGTCTGATACAGCAGATCTTCAAACACCGCGCGCTGGCGTTTAAAACCGTTGGTGCTGACGTTCGCCAGGTTGTTGGCGATCACGTCCATATTGGTCTGCTGCGCATCAAGACCGGTTTTCGCAATCCATAAAGAGGGAATCATTGGTTATTTCCTTTGGCGGCGGGCCGACTGGCTATCAGCTTACTGACAGCAGAGAGTTCGCCCGCTGTTCGTTCTCATCCACGCTGTGGATGACCTTCATTTGCATTTCAAAGCGACGGGCGTTGGCGATCATATCGACCATGGTCTCCATCGGCTTGACGTTACTGCCCTCCAGCACGCCCGGCATGACCCGCACCTGCGGGTCGTTGGCCAACAGATTGCCGCGGCGCTGCTGGGTTTCCGGGGTCAGGCGGAACAGGCCGTCATCGCCGCGCATCACTTCGCGCGCATCGGCTTTCACCAGCTTCAGGCGGCCAATCTGCGCGATGGTGTTCGGCGGATCACCGGGGTTCAGCGCTGAAATGGTGCCGTCGGCCGCGATAGTGATTTCCGCCGATGGCGGTACCTCAATCGGCCCGCCGTCGCCCTGCAGCGGCATTCCCTGCACCGTCAACTGACCGTTAGCTGAAATCTGAATGCTACCGTTGCGGGTATAGGCTTCGCCGCCGCCCGGCAGGCTGAGCGCCAGAAAACCGTCCTGCTGCAGCGCCACGTCCAGCGGGCGCCCGGTGTAGTTCAGCGCCCCCTGGCTCATATCGGCGCCCGGCGTCGAGGCCGCCACCAGCGTGCGGGTGGCGAGGCTCGGCCCGTCAACCGGCACCGCGCGCAGCGCGGCGAGCTGGGCGCGAAAGCCCGGCGTCGAGGCGTTGGCGAGATTGTTGGCGGTAATCGACTGTTGCTCCAGCGTCTGGCGCGCGGCGCCCATCGCGGTATAAATCGCGTGATCCATAACTCAGTTCCGTTAGCGCAGGCTGACCAGCGTCTGCAGGATCGAATCCTGCGTCTTGATGGTCTGGGCGTTGGACTGATAGTTACGCTGGGCGACAATCATGTTCACCAGCTCCTGGCTCAGGTCGACGTTGGAAGACTCCAGCGCGCCGCTGGTCAGCTTGCCAAAACCGCCGCCGCCGGAGAGTCCCACCCGTGGCTGGCCCGAGGCGCCGGTCTCCTGCCAGACGTTATCGCCCTGTGACGCCAGCCCTTCCGGGTTGGAGAAGTTGGCCATCACAATCTGCCCCAGGACCTGGGTCTGCTGGTTGGAGTAGATACCGACGACGGTACCGTCATCGTTAATCTGGAAGTTGGTGTATTCACCGGCGGCATAACCATCCTGCGCTACTTTACTCACCGAATCGCTACCGACGTTCTGCTGCATACTACCGGCGAAGCTGAGCGTGAAGTTCTGCGCCGGTGCGCCGTCTTTCGCGCTCATTGGAATGGTCATACTGAACTCGCCCGCCTGGCCGTTAACGCTGACCAGGTTGCCGCTGGTATTGAACTCCATGGTGCCCGCGCTGACCGCAGCCGCGCTGCCGTCCTGGGTATAGACCTGCCATTTGTTATCGTCGGTTTTCACAAAATAGGCGTTGATATTGTGGGCGTTACCCAGCGAATCGTAGGCGGTGATGGTGTTGACGTAGTTGTAGCTGTCCTGCTTCGCCGGGTCGAAGGTCTTGTTCTCCGGCACTTTATGCGTCGACTTCAGGTTGGCGACCATTTCGCCGGAAGTCGACGCTTTGGCGTTCATCATCCCTTCCGGAATGCTCAGCGGTACCGGGTTGGCGCCCTGCTGAATGGTCGGCGGCGTGCCGGCGGCCGGATAGCCGGTCAGTTGCAGCCCCTGCATATTGGTCAGATTGCGGTTTTCGTCCAGCTTAAACTGGCCGTTGCGGGTATAGAAAATACCGCCATCTTTATCCTGCATGCGGAAGAAGCCGTTGCCGTTAATCGCCACATCCAGCGCGCGGCTGGTGCCGGTAGTGGTGCCGCCTTTAAAGTTCTGGGTGATCCCGGAAACTTTAACCCCCAGCCCGACCTGCGAACCGGCGAACATATCGGCGAACGACACGCTGCCGGATTTAAAACCCGCGGTCGCGGAGTTAGCGATATTGTTGCCAATCACGTCGAGATTGGTGGCCGCCGCATTTAAGCCGCTGACTGCCTGAGAAAAGGCCATGTTACTCTCCAAATATTGAGGATATCGATAAAATCAGGTGCGAATTACAGGATCTGCCGCACTTCTTCTAGACTGGCGTTACCGGCAAGGCCGAGATCCAGCTTCGCGCCGTTGCTGTCGTTAATCACACCGTTAACCATGCCGAAGTGCAGGCTACGCGCCACCAGCTGCTCGCCGTTGCCCTTGGCGTTAATCGCCACTTTATAGGCACCGTCCGGCGCGGCGGTACCATCATCCAGCGAGCCGTCCCAGGTGAAGGCGTGCACCCCGGCGGTGAGGCCGCCAATCTCAATGGTCCGCACCACCTGGCCATTGGCGTTGGTGATGGTTGCCGTCACCTGGTCGGCGGCGCGCTCCAGTTCGACGCCAAACGGCGTGGTGCTGACCTGGCCTTCTTTGCTGCCGACCAGAATGTTATTACCCGGTACCATCACGCCGTGGCCGATCAGCGCGCTGGCCTGCAGCGACTGGTTGCTGTTGATCTGCCCGGAGATCGCGCCAAGGGTGGTGTTGAGTTTTTCGATGCCTTGTACGGTATTAATCTGCGCCAGCTGCGAGGTCAGCTCGTTGTTTTGCATCGGGTTGGTCGGGTCCTGATTTTTCAACTGCGCCACCAGCAACGTCAGGAAGCTGTTATGCAGATCCTGGCTGGTGCTGCTTTTGCTGGCGGAATCAAGAACCGCGTTATTGGTCGATTCATTGGTGGTTGCGGCGATAGCCATCGGGAGCTCCGGTTACTGACCCAACGTCAGGGTTTTCATCATCATCGACTTAGTGGTGTTGAGCACTTCGACGTTGGCCTGATAGCTGCGGGAGGCGGAGATGGTGTTCACCATTTCGCTCACCACATCGACGTTCGGCATCCGCACATAACCCTTAGCATCGGCCAACGGGTTGCCCGGTTGATAAACCATCCGCGCGGGCGCCGGGTCATCGACCACCTGCGAGACGCGCACGCCGCCGGTCTGCTGCCCTGGCGCCGCGGCCACTTCGAACACCACCTGCTTCGCGCGATAGGGTTCGCCATCCGGGCCGGTGACGCTATCGGCGTTGGCCATATTGCTGGCGCTGACATTCATCCGCTGCGACTGGGCCGAGAGCGCCGAGCCGGAGATATCAAAAATATTGAGTAAAGACATTCGCCTTATCCTTGTTGCAGCACCGACATCATCCCTTTGATCTGACCGTTGAGCAGCGTCAGGTCGGTCTGATATTTCAGGCTGTTGTCAGCGAAGTTGGTGCGTTCGCGATCCATGTCCACCGTATTGCCGTCCATCGACGGCTGGTCCGGCACCCGGAACAGCAGATCCAGCTCCGGCGGCTGCATGGTCTGCGCCGGAATATGACGCGCCGCCGTCAGGTTCAGCGCCATGCCGTTGCCGTTTACCCGCCCCTGTTGCAGGACTTTATTCAGTTGGCTGGCGAAATCGATATCCCGCGCCTGATAGCCCGGCGTGTCTGCGTTGGCGATATTGGCGGCCAGTATTTCCTGGCGCTGGGCGCGCAGGTTCAGCGCCTCCTGGCCAAAACGCAGAGCAGCGTCCAGTTTGTCGAGCATGCTCCCTCCGCAAGGTTAGAATTTGGAGCCGACAGCATAAACGCCCCCTGCGCCAACCTATCGCAGGAATAGGGGCAAAATGGGGCGCTATTTATCTGTTTAGTCCCTCGGGCCAGCCGTTACACTTAACCCCTTTCCGGGTGGCGTGAAGGGAACGCGATGAAAAGTAAAATCCTGCTGGTCGGCCTGCTGTGCAGCCTGAGCGCCCGCGCCGAAACGCTGGCGACGCAAATCGAAAGCTTCATTAAAAGCAAATTCAATGATAATGCCGTGCAGGTGAAAGTGCTGGTGCGCACGCCACCCGCCCAGTGGCCGCCGTGTGAATTACCGCAGCTGTCGCTTCCGCCCAATGCGCGAATCGGCGGCAATATCAGCGTCTCCGCCCGCTGCGGGCAGGAGCGGCGGTTTATTCAGACCCAGGTGCAGGTATTTGGCCGTTATCTGACGGCGGCGCGCGGTATTAGCGGCGGAACGCCGCTGACCCCGGCGGATGTGGTGCTAAAATCAGGCAGGCTCGATACCCTGCCGCCGCGTACGCTGACCGACAGCAAAAAAGCGCTGGGCGCCGTGACGCTGCGGAATATCAGCCCAGGCCAACCGCTGACGCTCTCTATGCTGCGTCGCGCGTGGGTGATCAAAGCCGGTCAGCCGGTGCAGGTCATGGCCGAGGGCGACGGCTTTAGTATCAGCGGTGCCGGTAAGGCGATGAATAACGCGGCGGCCGAAGATAGCGTGCGCGTGCGCATGGTTTCCGGCAAAATCGTCAGCGGTATCGCCGGGGAGGATGGATCCATCCGTATTACGTTATAAAAAAGTAAAGGTTTGCCAGCCCCTGCCGATAACCCCATTAGAAACCCATTTTGGAGATGGACCATGAGTATCGATCGCACCCAGCGGTTACAGCCGGTTTCCACGGTGCAGCCGCGTGAAACCCCGGCCGACAACCCGCTTCAGCCGCGCAAGGCCACCGCGGCGGAAACCGCCGTTAGCGCCACCAAAGTGAAACTGAGCGATGCGCAGGCGCGGCTGATGCAGCCCGGCACCCAGGATATTGATATGAACCGGGTCGAGGCTATCAAACAGGCGATTCGTAGCGGCGAACTGAAAATGGACGCGGGCAAAATCGCCGACGCCCTGCTGCAGGATGCGCACAACGATATCCAGCGCCTTGCCGGTAGCAAAACAGATAAGGCCTGATGATGGACAGATTACGCACTCTGCTGGATAAACTGGCGGAAACCCTGCGGGCGCTGGATGACGTGCTGGCGCAAGAGCAACAATTGCTGTGTGCGGATGAACTGCCCGGCGTGGCGCTGCAGCGCGTCACCGATAGCAAGAGTCAACTGCTGGCGACGGTGGCCTGGCTTGAACAACAGCGCCCGGCGCTGGAAGCCAACCTTGCGCTACGCGCGCCTTACCCGGGCCATGAAAGCTTCGGCGAATGCTGGCGGCAGATCCAGCAGTTAAGTCAGAGCCTGCGTGAAAAGAATCAGCATAACGGCCTGTTGCTCAATCAACAGATCGCCCATAACCAGCAGGCGCTGGCAATTCTTAGCAAGAATAATAAATCGCTGTACGGGCCGGACGGTCAGTCGCGCGCCGCCAGTCTGCTGGGCCGTAAAATCGGCGTCTGACACCCTTTCTCTGTATTTCCCCCATGGCGACGGTTATCCGTAGCGCCGTTTTTTGTCAGGTGGCGCTACGCTTACCTGACCTACGGCGGCATGTGATCTGTAGGCCAGCGCAAGCGTAGCGCCGCCGGGCAATAACCGCGGGTAACGAGCCATTTTCGCGCCGGATGGCGGCTGCGCCTTATCCGGCCTACGGTCCGTTCCATTTATCACTCCAGTCAGCGCAGTGCGACTACTGATAATTAACGATAACCTGATTTGCAATCGCCCGCAGCGGCGGGTTTAACGGCCCGCGGGTCTGTACGGAGTAGACAAAACGCAGCGGCCCATCTGCCGCCTCACCTGCCAACGCGTGGCTGGTGCCGCTGGCGCTGGTCAGCGGAATACAGCGATTCAGGCTACATAAATGCACCTGCAGCCCCGCCGGCTCCGCTGACAGCAGACGATAGCGCCAGCTAACGGTCTCGATGCGCGCATTGCCGCCAGGCAGCGTATTGGGCGGCAGCAGCGCGGCGGAAGAATCACTCATCCCGCCCTGTTCAAGAGTGACGCCGGGCCCTTCGGCAATCCATGAGCCCGATGCCGCGCCGGCGGTAACCGGCAATAAAAGGCAAAATAAAGGAAGATAGCGCGTCATCAGGCCGCTCCAATGGTTGAGGTCATGCGAATCTGGCGATCGTCGTTGATCTCCAGGTTGGAAAGCACCGCCATCTGCGGCAGGCTACGGCGCAGGAAGCGCGCCAGTAGCGGGCGCAGCGCGTGGTTAACCAGCAGCACCGGCGGCGCGCTGAGCATCTCCTGGCGCTGCAGCGCCTGCCGCGCCTGCTCCAGCAGGCGGTCGGCAAGCCCCGGTTCGAGACCGCCGCCGCCCTGCAGCGCCTGCAGCAGCAGTCGTTCCAGTTGGGTATCCAGGCCGATAACCTGAATTTCGCCATTGCCCGGGAACCACTGCTGGGCAATCGCCCGCCCCAGCGCCACGCGCACGACGGTGGTCAGCTCGTAAGGATCGCTTTGCGTTGGCGCATGTTCCGCCAGCGTCTCGATAATGGTACGCATATCGCGGATCGATACCCGCTCGGCCAGCAGATTCTGCAACACCTTATGCAGCGTGGTCAGCGATACCACGCCCGGTACGAAATCTTCGGTCAGCTTCGGCATCTCCTGCGACACGCGGTCGAGCAGCTGCTGCGTCTCCTGGCGGCCAAACAGCTCGCTGGCGAACTGGCCGATGAGGTGGTTGAGATGGGTCGCCACCACCGTACTGGCCTCCACCACCGTATAGCCCTGTATTTGCGCCTGCTCGCGCAACGCGCTATCAATCCACACCGCCTCCAGACCGAAGGCCGGATCGATAGTTTTATCCCCCGCCAGCTCGCCGATGGCGTTGCCGGGGTTGATCGCCAGCCAGCGCCCAGGCTGCGCTTCGCCGCTGCCGATTTCCACGCCTTTCATCAGAATGCGGTAGCGGGCGGGCGCCAGTTCGAGGTTATCGCGGATATGCACCACCGGCGGCAGATAGCCCATCTCCTGGGCGAATTTCTTGCGAATACCGCGGATACGCCCCAACAGCTCGCCATTTTGCTGAAAATCGACCATCGGAATCAGCCGGTAACCCACTTCCATGCCCAGCGGATCTTCCAACTGGACATCGGCCCAGCTGGCTTCCGCGGCTTGGGTATTCTCCTGCACGATGGGTTCGTCGGCGGCTTTCGGCGCCTGTTTTTCGCGCCCGCGCAGCCACCAGGCCAGCCCGAGCAACGCGGCGGTAAACAGCAGGAAAACCAGGTTCGGCATCCCCGGCACCAGCCCCAGCAGCCCAAGTACCGCGGCACACAGCAGCATGACCTTTGGGTTATTGAATAGCTGGCCGACCATCTGTTCGCCGACATCCTGATCGGTCGCCACCCGGGTCACGATGACCCCGGCGGCGGTAGAGATCACCAGCGCCGGGATTTGCGCCACCAGCCCGTCGCCGATGGTCAACAAGGTGTAGCTTTCCGCCGCCGCCCCCAGCTCCATACCGTGCTGCACCACGCCGACCAGCAGTCCGCCGACCACGTTAATCACCATAATCATTAGCCCGGCGATGGCATCGCCGCGAACAAACTTGCTGGCGCCGTCCATCGAGCCGTAGAAATCGGCTTCCTGCGTGACTTCCGCGCGGCGTTTTTTCGCCTCTTCTTCCCCGATAAGCCCGGCGTTCATGTCGGCATCGATCGCCATTTGCTTACCCGGCATGCCGTCGAGTACGAAACGCGCCCCCACTTCGGCGATACGCCCGGCGCCTTTGGTGATAACCATGAAGTTGATCAGCACGAGGATGATAAACACCACGATACCGATGGCGAAATTACCGCCGACCAGGAAGTGACCGAAGGCCTCCACGACCCGCCCCGCGGCGGCGGCCCCGGTGTGCCCTTCCATCAAAATGATGCGCGTCGAGGCGACGTTGAGCGACAGGCGCAGCAGCGTCGAGAACAGCAGAATGGTCGGAAACGCGGCGAAGTCCAGCGTGCGCTGGGTAAACATCGCCACCAGCAGCACCATGATCGACAACGCGATATTGAAAGTAAAAAGCAGGTCGAGGATAAACGCCGGCAGCGGCAGCACCATCATCGACAAAATCAGCAGGATCAGGATCGGGCCGGCCAGAACCTGCCATTGCGTATCTTTAACATTACCCGGCAAACGCAGCAGGGAGGCCAAATTAGCCATCAGAGTCACTCTCTTTTGCAAAATCCAGTGCTTCCGGCACCGGTAAACGTTGAGGTTTTTTCGGGATCAGGCCGCCCTCGCGCCGCCAGCGGCGCAGCTGATAGACCCAGGCCAGCACTTCGGCGACCGCGGCATAGAGGGTGGCGGGAATATGCTGGCCAATCTCGCTATGGCGATAGAGCGCGCGGGCCAGCGGCGGCGCTTCAAGCATCGGAATACGGTGTTGCGCTCCCAGTTCGCGAATGCGCAGCGCAATCTCCCCCGCCCCTTTAGCCAACACCTTCGGCGCGCTCATTTTTTTATCGTTGTACTGCAACGCCACGGCATAGTGGGTCGGGTTAGTGACTATCACGTCCGCTTTCGGCACATCGGCCATCATCCGCCGCTGGGCAATCGCCCGCTGCTGTTGACGGATCCGCCCTTTAACATGCGGGTCGCCTTCCTGATCTTTGAATTCGTCGCGGATATCCTGTTTGGTCATCTTCAGCTTTTTGAAGTGGCTCCACAGCTGATAAAAAACGTCAAACGCCACCATCGGCGTCAATCCGAGCACCACCAGAAATCCGCAATAGAGGATCATCTGCAGCGCATTGGCCAACGCGTCGAGCGGCTGTTGGGTCATCAGATGCAGCATCGCCGCCCAGTTGTGCCATAGGTACAGCCCGGTTACCCAACCGACCAGCGTGGCTTTGAGGATCCCTTTTAACAGCTCCGCCAGCACCTGGGTGGAGAACATGCGTTTCAGACCGGAAAGCGGATTCAGCCGTTTAAGATCGAATTTGAGCGACTTGGTGCTGAATAAAATGCCGCCAAGCAGCATCGGCGCGGCCAGCGCCACCAGCACCAGCCCGGCCATTACCGGCAGCAATGCCAGCACCGCCTGACGCAGCAGCATTCCCAGCTGGCGCAGCATTTGTTTGTCATTGCTGACCATCCCGTGGTCAAAGTGCAGGCCCTGCGTCAGCATCTCCGCCAGTTGGCGAGTGATATTGCTGCCGGACATCAGGATAATGGCGAGCCCGGCCACCAGCATGAGTACCGAGGTCAGCTCGCGCGAGCGCGGGATCTGGCCCTCTTCACGCGCCTTCTCCAACCGGTGGGCGGTGGGGGCCTCGCTTTTTTCCAGATCGCTGTCTTCCGCCAAGCCTGCAGTTCCTGTGTCGGGAGGGTAAAGAATGGCGGTCAGCATGCCAAAAAAATGGCGAAGTCATTGGCGGAACAACGGCGAAAAAGAGGGGTTATTTCACGGATGAGGGAAAGGCGGCAGGGGCGCAGCGTTCTGCGCCCCGCCTGGTCAGAAACCGAGACTATCGAGCAGATCGTCAACCTGCGCCTGGTTGGCGATGACGCCGACGCCGTTCTGGTCAAGCTGCGGGCCGTTGAGCAGGCTATCGTTGGCCCGTTTCTCTTTCACCGGCGGTTCCGGCATGTTTTCCATCAGCACCATCAGCAGCTGCTTTTCAATTTCCTGCACCACGTCCATCATGCGCTTGATAACCTGACCGGTCAGGTCCTGGAAATCCTGCGCCATCATGATTTCCATCAGTTGGGCGTTGGTAAAGGAGGTATGGCCCGGCACCTGATCCAGATACTCACGGGTGTCGGTCACCAGCGCGCGCGCGTCGTCCAGTTCGATCGGATTAGCGAACCACTCATCCCAGCGCGATTTTAGCGCGCTGGCGCCGGACTCCAGTTCGGCCTGGCGCGGCTGCGCCGCCTCCACGCAGCTCAACGCCCGTTCCGCCGCCTGCGCCGTCATGGTGACAACGTAATCAAGACGGTCGCGGGCATCCGGGATCGCCTCGGCCGCCTGGGCAATCGCCTGATCGAGCCCCAGCTCGCGCATGCTGTCGCGCAGCATACGGGTGAGCTGGCCGATACGGGAGATTATCTCTCCCGCGGTCGCTGCATCGCTGGCAGGCATTGGAATCTCTCTCATCGCCCTCTCCTTACATGCCCAATTTTTCAAAAATCTTGTTGAGCTTTTCTTCCAGCGTCGCCGCCGTAAAAGGTTTCACCACATAGCCGCTGGCGCCTGCCTGCGCGGCGGCAATAATATTTTCTTTTTTCGCTTCCGCCGTCACCATCAATACCGGCATCGCCGCCAGCGCGGCATCGGCACGAATGGTCTGCAGCAGCTCCAGGCCGTCAACGTTAGGCATGTTCCAGTCGGAGACCACGAAATCAAAGCTGCTGGCTCGCAGCTTATTTAGCGCGTCCGCGCCATCTTCCGCCTCTTCGACGTTGTTGAAGCCGAGCTCTTTAAGCAAATTTCTGATGATACGACGCATGGTGGAAAAGTCGTCGACGACCAGAAAACGGAGATTCTTATCTGCCATTACTACCCCTGAACAGTGTCATTTTTAACTCACTTCACACCACGCCGCCGGGACTTCCCGGCGGCGTGAATTTAAATTCGCAGCGCCTGGCCGCCGGCGATCTGCGCCAGCATGCGTTGGCTCATGCGCTCCAGTTCAACCACTTCGTTGACCCCACCGCTGGCGATGGCCTCGCGCGGCATGCCGAACACCACGCAGCTCGCCTCACTCTGCGCCAGGGTATAGGCCCCGGCGCGATGCATCTCCAGCATCCCCTGCGCGCCGTCGTTGCCCATGCCGGTGAGGATCACCCCCACCGCATTGCGCCCGGCGTGCCGGGCCACCGAGCGAAACAGCACATCCACCGAGGGACGATGGCGATTTACCGCCGGGCCGTCGTGCAACTTGACCTGATAGTTAGCGCCGCTACGCGCCAGCTCCAGATGGCGATCCCCAGGCGCGATATAGGCGTGTCCCGGGAGCACGCGTTCGCCCTCTTCCGCCTCTTTCACCGTGATCTGGCACAGCTTATTCAACCGTTCGGCAAACGAGCGGGTAAATCCCGGCGGCATATGCTGGGTGATAAGCAGCGCCGGACTGGTGGCCGGCAACGGTTGTAGCACCTGACGAATCGCTTCGGTGCCGCCGGTGGAAGCGCCAATGGCGATCAGCTTCTCGCTGCTCAGCAGCGGTCCGTGGCTTAAAATGGCCGGCGGCTGGTCATTGGCCCGCTGCGGCAGCCGCGCCCGTGCGGCGGTACGGATCTTTTCGCCTATCAGTTCGCTGTAGGCCAGCATGCCTTCGCGGATCCCGAGCTGCGGTTTGGTGACGAAATCCACCGCCCCCAGCTCCAGCGCGCGCAGGGTAATTTCCGAACCTTTACCGGTCAGCGATGAAACCATCACCACCGGCATCGGCCGCAGGCGCATCAGCTTTTCGAGGAAATCGAGGCCGTCCATACGCGGCATTTCGACGTCCAGCGTCAGCACCTGTGGGTTAAATTTTTTGATCAGATCCCGTGCGACCAGCGGGTCCGGGGCCACCGCCACCATCTCCATATCGGCGTGGCCATTGACGATCTCGGTCATCAACTGGCGCATCAGGGCCGAATCATCAACACATAACACTCTGATTTTACTCATCACTTCTCCTTGGTCAGCCCATACACGGTCTGTCCACGCAGGTAGAAATCCCGGCTGATCTGGCTGAAATTCTCGGAGTGACCGGCAAACAGCAGCCCCCCCGGTTTAAGCAAGGGGACAAAGCGGCGCAGGATGCGCTCCTGCGTCGGTTTATCGAAATAGATCATCACGTTGCGGCAAAAAATCGCGTCGAACGGCCCCGGCAGCGCCCACTCCGCCGCCAGCAGATTCAGCGGCTGGAAGTTGACCCGCGCCGCCAGCTCCTGACGCACGCGCACCAGCCCCTGATGCGGCCCGGTGCCGCGCAGAAAATAACGCTGCATCTGGATTGGCGTCAGAGTGCGCAGATCTTCATGGCGATAAATCCCCGCTTCCGCTTTCTCCAGCACCTGGGTGTCAATATCGCTGGCCCAGACCTGGCAACTGCCCGCACGTTCCCCGAGCGCATCACCGAGCGTAATGGCGATGGAATAAGGTTCTTCGCCGGTCGAGGCGGCGGTGCTCCACACGCTATAGTTCCCGGGACGCGAGCGCGCATGCTCCGCCAGAATCGGAAAGTGGTGCGCCTCGCGAAAAAAGGCAGTCAGGTTGGTGGTCAGCGCATTGATAAACGCCTGCCACTCGGCGCTGTGCGGGTCGCTTTCCAGCAGCGCCAGGTAGTCGCCGAAATCATGAATGCCCAGCAGACGTAAACGGCGCACCAGCCGGTTGTACACCATCTCGCGCTTATGCGCCGCCAGCACGATCCCGGCGCGCTGATAGATAAGCTGGCTGATGCGGCGAAAATGCGCGTCGGAGAGCGGCAGACGCTGGGCCATCTGCGCCAGCGCCGATCCGCTTTCACGCGCCGCGGTTGATGTCGTCTGCTTCATGCCGACTCACCGGCAAAATACGAGCGGTTTATGCGGTTTGACAATCCAGGGTCTCCTTTACCGTGGATGAGGTTTCCGGCGCGACGAAGTTGTCGTCCGCCAGACGGAATACCGCCACTGCATCGGCGAGGGTAATCGCCTGCTCTTCCAGCGCAGCGGCGGCGGAAGCCGATTCCACCACCAGGGCGGCGTTCTGTTGCGTGACCTGATCCATCTGGGTAACCGCCTGCGTCACCTGCTCGATGCCGCGGCTCTGCTCATCGGAGGCGGAGGCGATTTCGCCCATGATGTCGGTGACCCGGGTGACCGAGCGCACGATGTCCTGCATGGTGGCGCCGGAATTTTCCACCAGCACCGAGCCGTGTTTGACGCGGCTGACGGATTCATCGATCAGCAGCTTGATTTCTTTTGCCGCCTGGGCGCTGCGGCTGGCCAGGTTGCGCACTTCACCGGCCACCACCGCAAAGCCGCGCCCCTGTTCACCGGCGCGCGCCGCCTCCACCGCCGCGTTAAGCGCCAGAATATTGGTCTGGAAAGCGATGCCGTCGATGACGCTGGTAATCGCGCCGATTTTTTGCGAACTGTTGGCGATATCGTGCATCGTGGTGACCACGTCATCCGCCAGCTCGCCGCCTTTGGCGGCGGTGGAGGAGGCATCACGCGCCAGCTGCGATGCCTGGCGGGCGTTATCGGCATTCTGTTTTACCGTCGCCGTTAGCTGCTCCATACTGGCGGCGGTCTCTTCCAGCGAAGCTGCCTGTTGTTCGGTGCGCGAGGAGAGATCGTTGTTGCCTTCGGCAATCTCCTGCAGGCCGATAAGAATCGACTCCGCGCCGTCGCGCACCGCGCCGACGGTACCAATCAGCGACTGTTGCATGCGCTGCAGGCTGGCAAATAGCTGGCTGATTTCGTTACGCCCATAGACCTCAATCGGTGCGGAAAGATCGCCGCTGGCGATACGTTCGAAATGGCCGCGAATAATATTCAGCGGCTGCACCAGCATGGTTCGCAGCCACCACATCGCGCTGAGGGTGACTACCAAGAGCATCAGCACCGCCCCGGCAACCAACCAGATTGACCAGCCGTAGGCCTGCTGGCTGGAGGCGCTGGCTTCATCGGTCGTCGCCTTCGCCAGCTGCAGATATTGCACAAAGTCGGCCTCAAAGCGGTCCTGTATTTTCTGCGTCGGCTGGTCCATAAAGGCCTGCAGGTTGCGATTTTCGAGGAACACGATCAGTTCGCGCAGCGCGCCGCGTAGATTCTCGTAGCTATCACGCGTGGCATCGGCCAACTGCTGTTCCTGCTCATCCGCGCGAGGCGTGTCGAGGAACTGGTTAAAATAGAGATCGGCTTTTTGCAGCGAGCTGCGGGCGCCGCCCATCAGCGCATCCACCTGCTCCTGCGGCACCTTCAGCGCCGCGCGGGTACCGGCGCGGTTAAGGGTATTTCTCGCCTGTAACAGCGATACCCAGCTCAGGCTAAGCGCATCGCGCTGCTGGCTACTGACGGTAATACGTTCAAGATTGTGGTTGTCGGCGCGTAGCGCGACGTAAGAGAGCCCGGTGCTGATCAGTTGCATGATGCAAAAGGAGATCAGCAGCAGGAAAAGACTGGTAGAGATACGGATTCGGTTAAACATAGCAATCTCCTTGGTAGCCGGTCTCGGCCGGCTTACAACGCAAGAGAGGCCGCCGCGTGTAGGGATGCGGCGGCCGGTACCCGTTAGAACGTCTCCCAGTTATCCTGGTAGTCGCTGGCGCTGGTTTTTTTATGCGTAGCGATGGCGGCAGGCGCGGTTTTATTGCTGACCGGCGCTTTATACTCTTCCTGCCCTTCCGACTTCAGGCGGAAGACGGCAACCGACTGCGTCAGCAGGCTGGCCTGCTCTTCCAGCGCGGCGGCGGCCGAGGCCGACTCCTCCACCAGCGAGGCGTTCTGCTGGGTGACGCGATCCATTTCCGCTACCGCCTGGCCGACCTGGTCGATACCGCGGCTCTGTTCATCGGAAGCAGAGGCGATTTCACCCATGATGTCGGTCACGCGGGTGACCGCATTGACGATATCGCCCATGGTGTCGCCGGCGCTTTCCACCAGTACCGAGCCCATATCCACACGGTTGACCGAGTCTTCGATCAGCGCTTTGATCTCTTTGGCCGCCTGGGCGCTGCGCTGCGCCAGGTTGCGGACTTCGCCCGCCACGACCGCGAAGCCGCGACCTTGTTCACCCGCACGCGCCGCTTCTACCGCGGCGTTAAGCGCCAGGATGTTGGTCTGGAAGGCGATACCGTCGATAACGCCGGTGATATCGGCAATTTTCTGCGAGCTGCTGGCGATGTCGTGCATGGTTTCCACCACGTTAGCCACCACTTTGCCGCCCTTCTGCGCAGTTTCGGAGGCGCTCAGCGCCAGCTGGCTGGCCTGACGCGCGTTTTCGGCGTTCTGTTTCACCGTCGCTGTCAGCTGTTCCATACTGGCGGCGGTCTCTTCCAGCGATGCCGCCTGCTGTTCGGTGCGCGAAGAGAGATCGTTATTCCCGGCGGCGATTTCCGATGCGCCGCTATAGATGGCATCCGCCCCCTGACGCACGCCGCTTACCGTTTCGATAAGCTCGTTCTGCATGTGCTTGAGGCTGGCGGCCAGCACGCCGATTTCATTACGGCTGGTCACCGGAATAGGCTGGGTCAGATCGCCGGACGCGATCCGTTTGATGTGTTCTATCATGCGGTTCAGCGGGCGCACCAGGATATGGTGGATACCCATCCACACGCCGACGATCGCCGCCAGCACCACGATGATGACCACAATTAAGGTCCAGATCGCCGAGCTATACGAGCTGTTGCTAGCGTCAACGGCGATTTGATACAGCTTGCCGTTTTGCTGCAGATAGGCGTTATAGGTCTGCTCGAAATCGTCCTGGTATTTTTGCGTCGGCTGGTCGAAGAAGGCGTTGATTTTACCCTCGCCCAGCAGCTGGATCAGCTCCGACAGCGCGCCGTACAGGATGCCATACTGCTGCTTAAGCTTTTCCGTCGCCTGAGGATCCTGACGCGGGTCCTGCGGGATTTTTTCATAGGCGGTGTAGTTGCGCTCGGCGCGCGCCAGCTCTTCTTTCGCTTTCGCCAGCAGCTCGTCGATAGTCGCGCCGCTGCCGATTTTGTTGGTATCCATCATGTAGCGGATCCCTGCGCGGTTCAGGGAGTTACGCGCCTGCAGCAGATCGACCCGACTTTCACTCAGCAGCAACTGCTGCTGACGGATGGTTTGCAGGACGGTAAAGTTCTCTTTATCGCTTTTCAGCGACGAAAAAAACAGACCGCCTGAAATCAGCTGCAATGCGCCAAATAGCACCAGCACTAATAAGAGACTGGTGACGACCTTAATACGATTAAACATGTTTCCCCTTCCTGGAAGCCTGAACGGCCAGGCTTTACGTATGTGACTGAAAGGGTTATCGGCGTACGGGAGGGGAACTTTATGCCAGGCGGGGACTATTTTTACCGGGCGCGACCGGGCGCGCCCGATTGCTTAGTGGCTTTTGGCGACGTTATCGACCAGCGCCATCTCTTCGCTGCTGAGCAGCTTTTCGATATCCACAAGGATCAACATGCGCTCTCCGAGCGCGCCAAGACCGGTGAGATATTCGGTCGCCAGCGTCACTGCGAATTCCGGCGCCGGGCGGATCTGTTCGGCGGTAAGAGACAACACGTCGGAGACGCCGTCGACCACAATCCCCACCACCCGCTGGCCGAAGTTAAGCACGATAACCACCGTGTTTTCATCATAAGAGACGCCCTGCTGGGCGAATTTTACCCGCAGGTCGATAATCGGCACGATCACCCCGCGCAGATTGGTGACGCCTTTGATGAAATCCGGGGTGTTGGCGATACGCGTCACCTGGTCATAGCCGCGGATCTCCTGCACTTTCAGAATATCGATGCCGTATTCTTCATTGCCGAGGGTAAAGATTAAAAACTCCTGACCTACCGTTTCGCCAGCCAATTTGCTGACGGTTGCTAATCCTGCCATGGTCTGCACCTGTTAATTTGATGAGATGAGTCGTTATGCGGCCGCTGCGCTCAGCAGCTTTTCCCGATTGAGCATTTGCAGCGCCGACACGTCGACGATCAGCGCTACGCTGCCGTCGCCGAGGATCGTCGCCGCGGAAATTCCCGGCACTTTGCGGTAATTGCTTTCCAGGTTTTTCACCACCACCTGGTGCTGGCCGATCAGCTGATCCACCAGCAGCGCATAGCGGCGGCCGGCGCTTTGCAGAATCACCACGATGCCCTGGGTGGCCTCGGTTTTCGCCCCGGCGACATCAAACACCCTGTAAAGCTCCACCAGCGGCAGATACTCGCCGCGGACCTGCAGCATCCGTTCGCCGCCGGCCATCGGATGCAGGTCTTCGGCCTGCGGCTGCAGCGATTCCATCACCGCATTGAGCGGCAGAATAAAGACCTCTTCATTGACCTTGACCGACATGCCGTCGAGGATGGCGAGCGTTAGCGGCAACAAAATACGAATCGAGGTCCCTTTGCCCGCACGGGAATGGATTTCCACGTGACCGCCCATCTCCTGGATATTCCGTTTCACGACGTCCATGCCGACGCCGCGGCCAGAGACATCGGTCACCTGTTCCGCGGTTGAAAAGCCCGGCGCAAAAATAAGCATTCCGACCTCTTCATCACTCATGCTGTCGCTGACCGCCAGCCCCTGCGCCGCCGCTTTGGCGAGAATTTTTTCGCGATTGAGCCCGGCGCCGTCATCGATCACTTCGATGCAGATATTGCCGCCCTGATGTTCAGCGGACAGAATGAGATTGCCCACCTCAGACTTACCTGCCGCCAGACGGGTTTGCGGATCTTCAATACCGTGGTCGAGGCTATTGCGCACCAGGTGGGTTAACGGGTCGATAATGCGCTCGATCAGGCTCTTATCAAGTTCGGTGGAGCTGCCCTGCAGCGTCAGTTCCACCTGCTTATTGAGCTTGCCGGCCAGGTCGCGTACCAGCCGCGGGTAGCGGCTGAATACATATTCCATCGGCATCATGCGAATCGACATCACCGATTCCTGCAGGTCGCGAGCGTTACGTTCCAGCTGGCTCATGCTGTTGAGCAGATCGCCATGCGTCACCGGATCCAGGTTACCCGAGCGCTGCGCCAGCATGGACTGGGTGATCACCAGTTCGCCGACGAGGTTAATCAACTGGTCAACTTTCTCTACCGCCACGCGAATACTGGTCGATTCGCTGGCCTTCGCTCTCGGCGCTTTCGGCGGCTCGACGACAGCAGGCTGCGGTTGGGCGACCGGCGGCGGCACAACTTCGGCCGATGGCAATGGTTTAGCGGCAGTGGTTGGCGGCGTGGTAAAGCTGATCTGTTCCGGCTCAAGAACGAAACAGAGCACCGCGCAAATATCTTCTTCGCTGGCGGTGGTCAGCAGGGTCACCTCAAGGCTATTGTCAGTTTGCTGCGGATCATGTACCTCGCCGAGATTGCCAAGCTCTTCCAGCATCAGCGGAATTTCATTGGCTTTAAGCCCGGTTAAACTCACGCGCATACCGCCGGCGACGGCCGTCGGCGCAGGCTGGGCCACGACGGGCGGCGCGGCTGGCGCGTCCTGCTGCTGCGCTTCCAGCGCCAGCTGCCGCAGCGCCTGGCAGATATAGTCAAAGCTCTCAGCGTCAGGCTGCTGCGAGGTTTTATAGGCGTCCAGTTGCTCCTGCATAATATCTTTGGTTTCCAGAAACAGATTGATAATTTCGGTGCTCAAGCGCATCTCCTCGCGCCGGGCGCCGTCGAGCAGGTTCTCCAGCAGATGGGTGGTTTCCTGCAATACGGAAAAGCCAAACGTCGCCGCGCCGCCTTTGATCGAGTGCGCCGCGCGAAAAATAGCGTTCAGCGGTTCGATATCGGGGGCCTGCGGATCCAGCTCCAGCAGGTGTTGCTCCATGTCTGCCAGCAGCTCGTCTGCTTCATCAAAAAAAGTCTGATAAAAAGAGCTAATATCCATGCTCATGGGGTCACCTCTGGGTGTGAATCACGGTTAACCGGCGCGGGCGCGACCAGCTTTGGCAGCGTATCCGGCTGGCTAATCTCCAGCGCATTGCTTTCGCCATTTTCATGCTCAATGCTCTGCTGGGTCTCTTTGTTAAGCACCAGTACGGTAATGCGGCGGTTGATGGCATCATCAGCGCCGTGCTGTTTCAGGCTCATGGTCGCCGCCATACCGACCACCCGCAGCACCTTCCCTTCCGCCAGGCCGCCGGCAATTAGCTCGCGGCGCGAGGCGTTGGCGCGATCCGCCGACAGTTCCCAGTTACTGTAACCGCGTTCGCCGCTGGCGTAGGGGATGTCATCGGTGTGGCCGGCGAGGCTTATCTTGTTCGGCAAATCATTGAGGATTGGCGCTATCGCCCGCAGGATATCGCGCATATAGCTTTCCACCTGGGCGCTACCGGTTTTAAACATCGGGCGATTCTGGCTATCGATAATCTGAATGCGCAGTCCTTCGTCCATCATGTTGATCAGCAGATGCGGACGTAGCGCCTTCAGACGCGGGTCTGACTCAATCAACTGATCGAGCTTGTCACGCAGTTTGTTAAGCCGTAGCTCTTCGGCGCGTTTATCCGCGGTATTGATCTGTTTGCTGACCAGCCCGACTTCACGGGTCGGGTCTTCGCCGCCGCCGGGGATCGGGCTGCTTTCCGAGCTGCTTTTATCGCCGCTGGTGAGGGCGACTTTCAGCGGCGTACGGAAATATTCGGCTATTTGCGTCAGCTCCTGCGGGCTGGCGATCGCCAGCAGCCACATCACAAGGAAGAAGGCCATCATCGCCGTCATAAAATCGGCATAGGCAATCTTCCACGAACCGCCGTGATGGGCTGGCTGGTGTGATTTGCGCTTTCTGACCAGAACCACCGGGTGATTATGCTTCATGCTTCTTCGCTTTCCGTCGCCTGCGCGACAGGCGCTTTCACCTGGCGTACGTGCTCTTCAAGCTCGACAAACGACGGGCGCTCGGTGGTGTATAACGTTTTGCGGCCAAATTCGACGGCGATTTGCGGCGCGTAGCCGTTGAGGCTGGAGAGCAACGTCACCTTGATGCACTGCATCATCTTGACGGTCTCGGCGCTTTTTTGCCGCAGCAGCGTGGATAGTGGCGAGATAAATCCATAGGCCAGCAGAATGCCGAGGAAAGTCCCCACCATCGCGTTGGCGATAAGCGCCCCGAGCTCTGCCGCCGGACGGTCCGCCGAGGCCAGCGCGTGCACCACCCCCATTACCGCCGCGACAATACCAAATGCCGGCAGAGAGTCGCCGACCATCGCCAGGCTGCCGGCGGGCACTTCGCTCTCCTGTTCGAAGGTTTCGATCTCTTCGTCCATCAGCGCTTCAATTTCAAAAGCATTCATGTTGCCGCTCACCATCAGGCGTAAATAATCGGTTATGAACTCCACCAGATGGTTATCGGCAAGGATGCGCGGATAATTAGCGAAAATTTCACTTTCCTGAGGATTGTCGATATCGAACTCAAGCGACAGCATCCCCTGTTGACGGGATTTTGCGAGCAGCAGGAACAGCAGCGCCATCAGATCCATATACAGCGCCTTACTGTATTTGGAGCGACGTACCATTTTGGGCAAGGCCCGCAGCGTGGATTTGATGGCCTTTCCGTTGTTGCCGACGATAAACGCGCCGATGCCGGCGCCGCCGATAATCAGGAATTCCGCCGGCTGGTACAGCGCGCCAAGGTGGCCGCCCACCAGTAAATAGCCGCCAAATACCGCTCCCAGAACCACGAGATAACCCAATATCACTAGCACACGCATACCTCAAATTAACAATGTGGATGGCGGGCGAGGCAAACGCGCCCTGGCGTAAACCAGGCGGGGAATGGGGGGCGGCATACCGCCCCTGCGTATTACACGTCGAAATGGATTGCCGTAAGTCGTCGGAACGGCGACTTACATGACGCGTTTAGCCTGCTCGTCCAGCAGTTGAGAGGTTATATCGGCCAGTTGCGGAGAAAGTTTACGTCTTTTTACGGCGCGTGAAGGCGGTTGGCATAACGTGCAGACGAAATCGTGCTGCGGATGGTGCGCGTGGGTGATAAATGAGCCGCCGCAGTTGTTGCAGGCAGAGAGCTGCAGCATACCGCTATCAACAAAGCGCACCAGTGTCCAGGCGCGGGTCAACGCCAGTAGCGGCGCTTCGCCCGCTTCTTGCGGACACTGTTCGAGGTACAGGCGATAGGCTTTGATCACCGCTTCTACTCCACTGCATTTGCCGCTCTTCAGCAGGAACAAATAGGCGTTGTAGAACATCGACGAATGAATATTCTGCTCCCAGGTCATAAACCAATCCGTCGAGAACGGCAGCATCCCTTTCGGCGGCGGGCTGCCGCGCAGCTCTTTGTAAAGTTTAATTAAGCGCCCGCGGCTGAGCTGAGTTTCACTCTCCAGCATCTGCAGACGCGCGCCGAGGGAAATCAGCTCCATGGCGAGCTGAATATCCTTCGCTTCCTGAACAATACTTTTCTCAGCCATTATCAAACACTTTTCTTCGCTGCAGCGCCTTCTTTGGCGCGGAGCTCTTGCAGCAGGTGACTGGAAAGCAGGATACCGGTATGGATCTGCTGGAGGTCATCAACGCGCGACTCTTTGGTCAATTGCTCGATAGTCTGATGGTCGCTGAAGCGCAGATTGCACACCAGCTGATTAGTTTCAGCCAGTTTCACCATCTGCGGTAACGTCAGTTGCGCCAGGGTATCAACCATGGTTTCGTCAATTCCCAGACGAAACATTGCGGATACTTTTTCATCGTTGATCAGCCGCTGTGCTAAAAATAAATACGACAGGTTGAAGTCATAAATATGCTTAAGTAATTCGGAGGTACCCATAATCCCTATCCCGATAAGCCATGTTAGAAAACATACACGGGGCGTGATACTTAATCGCCCGTGACCTCAGTTATTTCCCCAAGACGGCAATTAAAACGCTCACTCGCGATAGCTAAAAATTCAGCTAATCGTCAAACTCACCCCACTGTTAATAGTTTGTTACAGGTGCAAACTGGAGTGGAGGATGTAAAGAATTTGCTTCGAGAGAGTTGAATTGCCATGAAACTATTTTTAGAAATTCTATAAGAATATTCTTAAGGCGGCGCAACTCTACTCCCGAATCATTAGCACACACAATTAAGTATGGGGAAATTTTGAATATAATGAGACATTGATCACAAAAACAAAAAATAATACCGGTAACAACACCTCATTTCGATCACTTTATAGCCAACATTCGATCATTTAACGATCACAAGTAAATGAATTACCTTAAAAAAAGTGTTATCAACCATTGCAATTAGTTTTATTTGGCACATTTAGAACAAAAAAATAACATTATAAAAATTGAAGAATAAAAATCTGAACGAGCGTTAAATTCAACGTAAATCATTAGTTTTTACGATAAAAAATAACCATGGTGTAATACAAGGATATTAGATCTAATACCCTGATAGCACCTACGGAAAACGTATAAAAATCGAACAGTAACAGTCTGAGGCTGCCTGTTTTTTCGGCTCAACGAATTGTACAAGATGCGCGCAACTTACCCTCAGTCGTGACGCCAGGCGCTATTTTTCCGCGCCTGTTTGTGGCTCAACTTCGCCAGATACGGATAAATTTTTTATAACATTTACCGCCTGGTGCATTACCCCAAATGGGTATTTTTTCCCGAGTTGCTTTTCTAACATTCCTTTAACGAAACGAGCTTATTACCACGTTAAAATAATAAAAAATGAGAAGTAATTAATGGTCTCACCCTCTCCCGTAAACCATCATGAATATATTTTTAAACCACCCAACAACGGCGAATGAATATTAATAAATAGGTATAAGAGGATTTTTTCTCCGGCAATAAGCTCCTATCGTCCTGGCGCCCCCCCTCCTATTATTGGTAGGGGAAAAATGACACGTTCATTTGCAAAGCTGTAGTAAAGAAAAAATAGCTAGCACGAAAGGTGCAATATCTCGACTGGATCACATTTCATCGTTGCCGTTCGCATTTTCATCACTTCCTCGTTCCGTTGGATTTTCGGTTATGTTTAAATTAGCTAAACCGGTTTAACAAAGTTTAGCTAAAAGGAATATCAGTATGACCAGTAAAGTATGGGTACTCGGGGATGCGGTCGTCGATCTACTGCCTGAGGGCGATGGTCGTTTATTACAGTGCCCGGGCGGCGCACCGGCTAACGTCGCGGTCGGCGTCGCGCGGCTTGGCGGCAATAGCGGGTTTATTGGTCGGGTCGGCGACGACCCTTTTGGCCATTTTATGCGTCAGACGCTGTGCCAGGAGAAGGTGGATATCAGCCATCTTTCTTTAGATCCCGCACAACGTACCTCAACCGTCGTGGTAGCGCTGGATGAACACGGCGAACGCACCTTTACCTTTATGGTCCGTCCAAGCGCCGATCTTTTTTTACAACCAGACGATCTCCCGCCATTTGAGGCCGGCCAGTGGTTGCACGTCTGCTCTATCGCTCTCAGCGCCGAGCCCAGCCGGAGCAGCGCTTTCGCGGCGATGGAAAAGATTAAACATACCGGCGGCAGCGTCAGCTTCGACCCTAATATCCGCAGCGATCTGTGGCAGGATCCCCAGCTGTTACGGCGTTGTCTCGACCGGGCGCTGGCATTGGCTGACGTGGTGAAACTGTCGGAAGAGGAGTTGGCCTTTATCAGCGGTAGCGACGATATTGCCCGCGGTATTGTGCGGTTCCGCGAGCGCTTTCAGCCAAAACTGCTGTTAATCACGCAAGGAAAAGCCGGGGTGCAGGCGCTGTTCCAGCAACAGCATATTCACTTCCCGGCCCGTCCGGTGGTCAGCGTTGATACCACCGGAGCCGGCGATGCCTTTGTTGCCGGGCTACTCGCCAGTCTCGCCGCTCACGGCTTCCCTGAAGATGTCGCCGCGCTGGAGCCGATCGTCGCGCTGGCGCAAACCTGCGGCGCGCTGGCGACCACCGCCAAAGGCGCGATGACCGCCTTACCGTACCAGGCCGATGTGAACCGCCAGTATTAACGATGAAAGCAGGCAAAATAATTAAAACGTTTTAGCAAAATTAGCAAAGCGGCCATTAGGGGCATTCCAGGCCCCCAATAGCCCATGATGATGACAGACTTTGTAGAGGGTACTATGGATTTTCAACAGATTTCTCGCGCGCTGCTGCCGCTGCTCGGCGGCAAAGAAAATATCGCCAGCGCCGCGCACTGCGCCACCCGCTTGCGTCTGGTACTGGTCGATGACGCGCTCGCCGACCAGCAGGCCATCGGTAAAGTTGAGGGGGTAAAAGGCTGCTTTCGTAACGCCGGCCAGATGCAAATCATCTTCGGTACCGGCGTGGTCAATAAAGTGTATGCCGCTTTTATTCAGGCGGCCGGTATTAGCGAGTCGAGCAAATCCGAAGCCGCAGACCTGGCGGCGAAAAAACTGAATCCGTTCCAGCGGATCGCCCGCCTGCTGTCGAACATCTTTGTGCCCATTATTCCGGCGATCGTCGCCTCCGGCCTGCTGATGGGACTGCTGGGGATGGTGAAAACCTACGGCTGGGTCGAGCCGGGCAACGCCATCTACCTGATCCTGGATATGTGTAGTTCGGCCGCTTTTATTATCCTGCCAATCCTGATCGGGTTTACCGCCGCGCGTGAATTCGGCGGTAACCCTTATCTTGGCGCAACCCTCGGCGGTATTCTTACCCACCCGGCGCTGACCAACGCCTGGGGAGTGGCTTCGGGATTCCATACCATGAATTTCTTCGGCCTCGAGGTGGCGATGATCGGTTATCAGGGGACGGTGTTCCCGGTGCTGCTGGCGGTGTGGTTTATGAGCCTGCTTGAGAAGCAACTGCGACGCCTGATTCCCGACGCGCTGGATCTGATCCTCACGCCGTTCCTGACGGTTATTATCTCCGGTTTTATCGCCCTGCTGATAATCGGCCCGGCCGGTCGTGCCCTCGGCGACGGCATCTCATTTATTCTCAGCACGCTTATTGCTCATGCTGGTTGGCTGGCAGGGCTGCTATTCGGTGGACTGTATTCGGTGATCGTCATCACCGGTATCCACCACAGCTTCCATGCCATCGAAGCCGGGCTGCTCGGTAACCCGTCGATCGGCGTCAATTTCCTGCTGCCTATCTGGGCGATGGCTAATAATGCCCAGGGCGGCGCCTGTCTGGCGGTGTGGTTTAAAACCAAAGATGCGAAAGTGAAAGCCATTGCCCTCCCGTCCGCCTTTTCGGCGATGCTGGGCATCACCGAAGCGGCGATATTCGGCATCAACCTGCGCTACGTTAAGCCCTTTATCGCCGCGTTGATTGGCGGCGCGGCAGGCGGCGCCTGGGTCGTCTCCATGCACGTCTATATGACCGCCGTCGGCCTGACCGCCATCCCCGGAATGGCTATCGTGCAGGCCAGTTCCCTGCTTAACTACCTCATCGGGCTGGCTATCGCGTTTGTGGTCGCCTTTATCGTTTCGCTGACGCTCAAATACAAAACGGATGCAGAATAATGTCGCAGCCTTCTTTGTTACCGTTGGTCCTGCAGGCCGTCATGAACCACCAGCCGCGCGCGCTGCGGGATAAGCACTATCCGCAGTGGCATCTGGCGCCGGTATGCGGGCTACTGAACGATCCGAACGGTTTTATCCACTTCAATGGTCGTTATCATCTGTTTTATCAGTGGAATCCCCTCGCCTGCGATCACCGCTATAAGGGCTGGGGACACTGGAGTTCGCCGGATCTGCTGCACTGGCGGCACGAACCGATTGCCCTGCTGCCAGAGGAGGAGTACGACCGTAACGGTTGTTACTCCGGCAGCGCGGTAGATAACAACGGCATCCTGACGCTGTGCTACACCGGTAATGTGAAATTTAACGATGGCAGCCGTACCGCCTGGCAGTGTCTGGCGACGCAAAATCCCGACGGCACTTTTCGCAAACAGGGCCCGGTGCTGGCGCTGCCAGCAGGCTATAGCGGCCACGTGCGCGATCCCAAAGTCTGGCGCGATGGCGATCGCTGGTTGATGGTGCTGGGCGCGCGCGATCTGGCCGACCGCGGCAAGGTACTGCTATTCAGCTCTACTGATTTGATGCAGTGGAATAGCCATGGCGAAATTGCCGGTAGCGGACTTAACGGCTTGAAAGACGCCGGCTATATGTGGGAATGCCCGGATCTGTTCCCGCTCGGCGATCGGTATATTTTACTGAGCTGCCCGCAGGGATTGCCGCGTGAGGCACAGCGCTTCCTGAACACCTATCCGGCAGTCTGGATGCAGGGCCATTTCGATCAAACCGCCGCCACCTGGCGCCATGGCGCGATCGAAGAGCTGGATAGCGGCTTCGAATTCTATGCGCCGCAAACCACCCTGGCGGAGGATGGTCGCCGTCTGCTGGTTGGCTGGATGGGGGTTCCCGACGGAGAAGAGATGCAGCAACCTACGCGGGCCCACGGCTGGATCCATCAGATGACCTGCCTGCGGGAACTCAGCTGGCGCCACGGCACGCTGTATCAAAATCCCGTGCGCGAACTGGCGGCGCTTCGCGGCGAGGCGCAAGGCTGGCAGACCGAACCGCTGGCGCTGCAGCCGATGGAACTGGCCTTCGAGGTTGCGCCAGACGATGCGCTGACGCTGGATTTCGCGGGCGCGCTGCAGCTTTCGCTGGACAGCCGCGGCGTACGTCTGGCCCGTCGAAGCCTGGTGGCCGATACAGTCGATTACCGTTACTGGCGCGGCGCGGCGCATAAACTGCAGATCCTCATCGACCGTTCCAGCGTCGAAATCTTTATTAACGATGGCGTGGGAGTGATGAGCAGCCGCTTCTTTGCGGATTATCCTGGAAAACTGGTATTCAGCGGTGCGACGCCGGGGGCATTCTGCTGCTGGCCGCTGCGGCCATGCATGGTAGAATAAGCGTTTTGCTTTCAGGCGCCTGTCTCGTGATGAAACCTAAACGCATTACCATTAAAGATATCGCCGAACTGGCTGGCGTCTCTAAAGCCACCGCCAGCCTGGTCTTGAACGGTCGCGGTAAAGAGCTGCGCGTGGCGCAGGAGACGCGCGAACGGGTGCTGGCTATCGCCCGCGAGCAGCACTACCAGCCGAGTATTCACGCCCGTTCACTGCGCGATAGCCGCAGCCATACCATTGGTCTGGTTGTGCCAGAGATCACCAACTATGGTTTTGCCGTGTTTTCTCACGAGCTGGAAACCCTGTGCCGCGAAGCCGGCGTACAGCTGCTTATCTCTTGCACCGATGAGAATCCCGGTCAGGAGAGCATGGTGGTCAATAATATGATTGCCCGTCAGGTCGATGGTTTAATTGTCGCCTCTTGCATGCATAGCGACGCCGACTATCTGAAGCTCAGCGAGCAGCTGCCGGTGGTGCTGTTCGACCGTAATCCAAACGACAGCGCGCTGCCGCTGGTGATGACCGATTCACTGGCGCCGACGGCGGAACTTATCGCCCGTATCGCCGGGCAACACGCGGATGAGTTCTGGTTTCTCGGCGGGCAGCCGCGGCTCTCGCCCTCGCGCGATCGGCTGGCCGGATTTAGTCAGGGATTAGCCCAGGCAGGGGTTGAGTTACGCCCGGAATGGATCATCAACGGCAACTATCACCCAAGCTCAGGCTATGAGATGTTTGCCGCGCTGTGCGCCCGTCTCGGGCGGCCGCCGAAGGCGCTGTTTACTGCCGCCTGCGGCTTGGTGGAAGGGGTACTACGTTATATGAGCCAGCATAACCTGCTGGATTCCGGGATCCATTTAGCCAGCTTCGATGACCACTATCTGTATGATTCGCTATCGCTGCGCATCGACACCATCCAGCAGGATAACCGCCAGTTGGCCTGGCACTGCTACGATCTCATCAGTCAGCTGATCGACGGTAAAATGCCACAGCCGCTACAGCGCTATCTGCCCGCCACGCTGCAAATGCGTTATCAGCCAGCCAGATAATAACGGGCCTGGATCGTGGTTCAGGCCCGTACTGTTAACGGTTAATTGTCATCAGAAAGGTTTCGTTGGCAGATACTTTCCATCGAAAGTAATCACTGCACGATGTCCGCCTTCCGGATCGCTGACTTTTTTCACATCCAGCTTAAAATTAATCGCGCTGATGATCCCGTCGCCGAATTTTTCATGAATGAGCGCTTTCAGCGTAGTGTCGTAGACCTGCAGCATTTCATAGAAGCGATACATGGTCGGGTCCGTTGGTACGCGGTCTTCAATAGAACCTCTGACCGGGATGGTCTGCAGCAGCAAAACATCATCGTCGCTGAGCTCCAGTTTTGCGCCTACCATTTTCGCGACTTCGACAGGCAGCGGATGCTGGCCCAATAGCGCGGCCGTCACGAAGGCTTCGGATAAACCGGTGCCTTCAACCAGTTGTGCAAAGGAGAGATCCTTTTTGGCTTTAATCAGCAAAATTTTATTCGCTAACTCCAGACGAACTTCGCGGCTGACTTGTGACTGAATCATGGTGTGACCTCGTTATATCGTAGTGAAATGAAATTACTGACCGTAAACCGGCACCGCTCTGGTATCCGGATGACCGGCCAGCGAAATAAAAGCTCTGGCATTGCCGTCATAGGCGGCAATATCCCCTGTTTCAATGTCATATACCCAGCCATGTAGCGACAGACGTCCTTCATCAAGCGCCAGGCGTACCGCAGGATGGGTTTGAATATTCGCCAGTTGGGCAATGACATTTTCATGCACCATCGCCGCGGTTTTGGCCTGTGGATCGCGATGCTCGCGGGCATCGTTCACCACTTTTGCCGAATCCGCATATTGCAACCAGTGTTTGACGGCGGGGACATGATCCAGACAGCTACACTGCGCAATCGCCGTCATCGCCCCGCAATCGGAGTGACCGCAAATCACAATATCCGTGACCTTCAGGACAGCAACGGCATACTCCACCGAGGCCGACACGCCGCCGGGCTCCGAACCGTAAGAAGGGACAATATTGCCGGCATTACGGATGACAAACAGATCGCCGGGTTCACGCTGGGTAACCAGTTCAGGAACCATTCGGCTATCGGAACAGGAAATAAACAGCGTACTGGGGCTCTGCCGGGAGGCTAAACTTTTAAACAGTTCTGCGCGCTCAGGAAATGCATCACGTTGAAATTTAAGAAAACCGTCAATGATTTCTTTCATGATAATGTCTACCTCGCTGTGGAATGTCAGGGAGGTTACGCGCCGCGTGGCATAAAATAAAAGTCTTGTTCATAATCAAACTCATCCAAAAAACTTATGGATTGTAAGTGTGAATATTCGCTACGTTAGATATTTCCTCGCCGTCGCCGAACATCAGGGTTTTACCCGTGCGGCGGAAGCCCTGCATATTTCACAACCGGCGCTCTCACAGCAAATCAGGATGTTAGAAGAGAGCCTGGATGCGCAGCTTTTTGACCGTAGCGGCCGGCATATTCATCTAACGGACGCGGGAGAAGTGTTTTTGCAGTATGCCCGTCAGGCATTTCAACTGCTGGATGAGGGTCAACGCGCCATTCATGATGTCGCAGACCTCAGCCGCGGTTCTCTACGTATTGCCGTGACGCCCACTTTTACTTCCTATTTCGTCGTCCCATTAGTGGCGGAATTTCATGCGCGTTATCCGCATATCACGCTGGATATTCAGGAGATGCCGCAGGAGAAGATGGAGGGCCTGCTGCTGGAAAATGAGCTGGATATTGGCATTGCCTTTGCCGGGGGGACCGCGCCAGAGATTGTTTCCACCCCGCTGTTACAGGAAGTGCTGGCGTTGGTTGTCGCGGACCATCACCCGTTGGCCCGCGAAGAATCCCTCACCTTGAGCCAGCTCGCCGCGGAGGAGTTTATTCTGCTCAATCATCATTTCGCCACCCGGTTGCAAATTGACCACTGCTTACAGCAAGCCGGTTTTCACCCGCAGGTGACCATTGAAATGCACTCGATCAATGCCATCCTCGATATCATCCAGCGAACCCAATTAGTGACCATTCTGCCGCTAAATGTCGCCGCCCAGCGCACTGGCCTGGTGACCCGATTGCTTAAAGAAGCCGCGCTTGAGAGAACCGCGGTGTTAATGCAGCGCAAAGGCGCCCGACCAAAAGCTGCGGCGCGAATTTTCGCCGAAATAGCCCGGGAGCTGGCAGCCCAAATAGAAAGTTAAGCGTACGATGGCGCGGCCAGCATCTGGCCCGCCGCCTTCCTTCTGCAACAATCTTACCGTAGCCAGTATGACCATTTGCGCAAAACAGATTTCCCGCGATTGGCATACTGAAATTGTTAACAATATGTATAATTTTATCTGCTAAGCGGTATTCATTATTCCGGCTTGAACGTCAGCATTATTTTCATCCTACCTTATTCCCCCTGACAAGGAATTGACAATGAGTGAACGCTCTCATGACCGAGGTAATAGCCTTGCGATGGTCATATATAATCTACTCAATCCGGTGCCTTACGGCTTTTTTATCGCCGGTCTCATCTTCGATATTATTTATCTCTACAGCACTAACGTGATGTGGGGAAAATGCGCCAGTTGGCTTATTGCCCTTGGCCTTATTTTTGCCATCATTCCGCGGTTGATTAATCTGGCGCAGGTCTGGTTTTTTACTCCTCGACGCCCGGCGGCAAAAATTGATTTCTGGCTAAACCTTATCGCTATTATTGCCGCGTTGGTAAACTGTTTTGTTCATAGCCGCGACGCCTGGGCGATTGCGCCGCAGAACGTAATCTATTCATCGATTACCGTTATCTGTCTGCTTGTCGCCAATATTATCAGCTCCACTTGCCTGGCTAATAATAAGGGGATTCGCCATGAATAAATTACTCCTGCCCCTGCCCGTTATGCTCGCCACAGCGCTGGCGCTGTCAGGATGCGATGAGAAAGCGAAACTCAGCCCGGATCAGCAGGTAGGGCCCGATCCCGTAATGCCGAAGGCCCAGGATTTCCTGATGCCGCCGATGCAGGTTCCCCGCGGCGTGGGCTGGAAGAGAGATGGACAACCGGCGGTTGCCCAGGGGCTGAAAATAGAAAAAATAGCCGATGGATTCCTGCATCCCAGAATGGTCTATGTCCTGCCAAACGACGATATTCTGGTCGTTGAAAGCAACGGTCCTGGCGAGGAACCGCTGACTACGCCGAAACAGCTGATTGCCGGGATAGTGAAAAATCAGTCAGGCAAAGGTGGAAAAGGCGGGAATCGCATTACGCTATTGCGTAAAAACGCCAGCGGTTGGGAGAAACATATTTTCCTTGAACACCTGCACTCGCCTTTCGGCGTACAACTGATTGGAGATGATCTTTACGTCGCCAATACCGGCAACATCATGCGTTATCACTACCAGCCGGGGGCGACACATATCAGCGATGCGGGGAGCGAGCTGGCTGACCTGCCCAGCACCGTCAATCACCACTGGACCAAAGCGTTACTGGCAAGCCCGGATGGTAAGAAGCTGTATGTGGGCGTCGGCTCGAACAGTAATATCACTGAGAATGGACTGGATATTGAATATCGTCGCGCCACGGTTCTGGAGGTTGATACGGCAACCGGCGCAAGCCGTATCTTCGCCAGCGGTATCAGGAATCCTACCGGACTCGGTTGGGAACCGCAGACGGGCAAGCTTTGGGCTATTGCCAATGAGCGCGATGAAATCGGCGCCGACCTGGTGCCCGATTATTTAACTTCGGTGCAGGATGGCGGGTTTTATGGCTGGCCGTGGAGCTATTTCGGACAGCACGTTGACCGCCGCGTACAGCCGCCGCGCCCGGACATGGTCGCCAAAGCGATCAAACCGGATTATGCCCTGAGCTCCCACGTTGCGCCGCTGGGAATGCTGTTTTATACCGGAAAAATGTTGTCGCAAACCTATCAGGGCGGCGTGTTTATCAGCGAGCATGGCAGTTGGGACCGTTCGCCGCTGAATGGTTATAAAGTCAGCTTCGTCGCTTTTAAAGACGGCAAACCGGTCGGTAAACCACAGAGCGTGATCACCGGCTTTGTCTCTCGCGATGAGAAAGAGCTGTACGGCGCGCCGGTCGGACTCGCGCAGGATAATGAAGGGGCGTTAATCATTGCCGACGATGTCGGTAATACCGTCTGGCGCGTCAGCGCAAAATAAAATATCACTATCAATTTTCCGGCTTCCCGCGGTCAGGGGAGCCTTTTTTATGCCCTAAAATTATTATCCATAGATATTGCCGGGAATAATGGAGAAAACAAAGTGATAAGCCTAGTTATCAGGACCGCTATCGTAGTTGACTACACCAGAACAGGTTGCTGAGAAACATTCATCATCAAAGAGACGTAGAGCAGATGAACCATTTATCCGCAATCAGAACATTCGTTAGCGCCGCTGACTATAAAAGTTTCAGCGCCGCCGCCAAAGCCTTAAATATTGAAGTATCCACCGTCTCTCGCCATATTTCCGAGCTGGAAGAGTATTTACAGGTGACGTTGTTTAACCGCTCAACCCGTGGATTAGCATTAACCGAAACCGGGGCATTTTTTTACTCGCACGCCCAACAACTGTTATTACAATGGGAGGAAACCCGTCAGTTAACTTCCGCACTGGATAAACAGCCTTCCGGCCTGCTGCGGTTAAGCGTACCCAGTACCTTCGGCCGTCTGCACGTGATGCCTTTTGTTGATGAATTTCTTCGCCTGCACCCCAACATTTCGCTGGATATTAGTTTTAACGATGAAGTGCAGGATCTGATTGAAGCGCGCATCGACCTGAGTATTCGCATCGGCATTTTGCCTGACTCCTCGATTCATGCCCGTAAACTGGCTTCTCAGACGCGTTCAGCCTGGGCCAGCCCGCAGTGGATTGCGGAAAACCGCCCTTCTGCCACGCCGGGCGCCGACCAGCAGCAGATCAATATCGTGATGTTTTCTCGCCTGCATGGCGCCGGTTGGTATACCCGTAAGATGGGTTCAGAAGATGAATGGCAGCGCATCTCGATTAACTACCGACTGAGCGTTAGCGATAGCGCCGCCATGCTTTATGCCTGCGTCAATCACACCGGGATTGCGATTTTACCGAACTGGCTATCGCAGCAGGCAGAAGAACAAGGGCTCATTCAACGGGTATTCCCGGAGTGGGAATTTAGTATGTTCCCTGGCGAAACCGCCATCTGGATGCTGTACCCGCAAAACAGGAGAGTGCCGCATAAAGTCCGAGCCTTTATCGACTTTATGGTTGAAAAGATTGGGATGCCGCCCTACTGGGAGGAGGAGACTCATTAATGACGAGAGAGGTTGAAGCAGGGATGTGCCGGAGGAACCCAAAGCAAAAAGGGGTTACCTTTCGGTAACCCCTTTTCATATTTGGCGGAAGCGTAGAGATTCGAACTCTAGAACCCTTTCGGGTCGCCGGTTTTCAAGACCGGGGAAATATCATTTAAAATCAATATGATACCACAATATTCTGGTATACTCAGACATTATCCTACACATATTTTTCAGTATGTTATCCACTTCTCCGCAGATAGTATACCAACACTTTTTGTTTACCCTCTGTCATTTTCGGGGCTATATACGACAAGTAGATTTAGCTAACAAAATGGCATGCATGATTGAACAGTGTGTCCTCACAACTCAAATGATTAACACTCGGTAACTTTTGTATCCTGTTACCGGGTGGCTTAATGTCACCAAATGGCAATATTTGTTGTGTCTTAGACCTGATTCGGCACTCTTAAGGCACAGAGCCAAACATAATCTTAGAGTCCGCGCCGTACCAAAAGCACACGCTGGTAATTCGTGCCTAATATACTTCACTTAACGTATATCCCCGCTCTGGTACAGAATATGCAAATTAAATACCCAGGAAGTGGCAGGCTGAGTAACTAAATCCCCCTTAGAATATAGGGTGATTTGGATCGGCACTCATTACACCATGCGTTCCAATTAACGCCGCATAGCCAGTTGAACTTTGCTACTATGTGAGAGGTAATACCTTCTATCCATTGCGGATTTAATTAATGGAATAAAAGATTATGAGTGAAAATGATACAATCCCAAAGAAGTCTACAAGCCAGATTAACAAAGCGGTATTCTATACATCTGCTTTGCTAATTTTCCTTCTTGTTGCCTTTGCCGCCGTATTCCCGGATGTCGCCGACAAAAATTTTAAACTACTTCAGCAACAAATCTTCACGAACGCCAGCTGGTTTTACATCCTTGCTGTGGCCCTGATTTTACTGAGTGTCACGTTCCTTGGACTCTCACGCTACGGTGATATCAAGCTGGGTCCGGACCATGCGCAGCCTGATTTCAGCTACCACTCCTGGTTTGCGATGCTTTTTTCGGCAGGGATGGGGATCGGCCTGATGTTCTTTGGCGTTGCCGAACCTGTAATGCATTATCTTTCGCCCCCCGTCGGCACCCCAGAAACCGTTGCGGCAGCCAAGGAAGCAATGCGTCTGACCTTCTTCCACTGGGGACTGCACGCATGGGCAATTTATGCCATTGTGGCGCTGATTCTGGCGTTCTTCAGTTACCGTCACGGGCTGCCTTTAACGCTGCGCTCCGCACTCTATCCCATCATTGGCGATCGTATTTACGGTCCTGTAGGCCATGCGGTTGATATTTTCGCTGTTATAGGCACGGTCTTTGGCGTTGCGACATCGCTGGGTTACGGTGTTTTGCAGGTGAATGCCGGTTTGAACCATCTTTTCGGGGTGCCCATCAATGAAACGGTGCAGGTCATTCTGATCGTGGTCATCACGGGGTTAGCGACGATTTCAGTGGTGTCCGGCCTGGATAAGGGAATACGTATCCTGTCTGAGCTCAATCTGGGTCTGGCGTTGTTGCTCCTGGCGCTGGTCCTGTGTCTGGGGCCAACCGTGCTTCTGCTGAAGTCATTTGTGGAAAATACGGGCGGTTATCTTTCGGAACTGGTGAGTAAAACGTTCAACCTTTATGCGTATGAGCCTAAGTCGAGCAACTGGCTGGGGGGCTGGACATTACTGTACTGGTGATGGTGGCTTTCATGGTCGCCGTTTGTGGGGATGTTCATCGCACGGGTCTCCCGCGGGCGAACCATTCGCGAGTTTGTCACCGGCGTGCTGTTTGTTCCCGCAGGTTTTACGCTCATGTGGATGACGGTGTTTGGTAACAGCGCGATCCATCTCATTATGAACCAGGGGGCCACAGATCTCGCCAATACTGTTCAGCAGGATGTCGCGCTGGCCCTGTTTAATTTCCTGGAGCATTTCCCGTTCTCTTCCGTGCTGTCATTCATTGCAATGGCGATGGTAATCGTCTTCTTTGTAACGTCTGCTGATTCGGGGGCAATGGTTGTAGACACTCTGGCATCAGGTGGAGTGGCAAACACCCCCGTCTGGCAGCGAATATTCTGGGCCTCGCTCATGGGCATTGTCGCAATTGCGCTTCTCCTTGCGGGAGGGCTAAGCGCGCTGCAAACGGTGACAATAGCGAGTGCATTGCCCTTCTCAGTGATCTTACTGATATCCATATACGGACTTTTAAAAGCTTTGCGCCGGGATTTGACCAAGCGTGAAAGCCTGAGCATGGCGACAATTGCTCCTACGGCTGCACGTAACCCAATTCCCTGGCAAAGAAGGTTACGCAATATCGCGTATCTGCCGAAGCGCTCTCTTGTGAAACGTTTTATGGACGACGTCATCCAGCCCGCCATGACACTGGTTCAGGAAGAACTGAACAAGCAGGGGACGATAAGCCACATTAGTGACGCAGTCGATGATCGTATTCGTCTTGAAGTCGATTTGGGCAACGAGCTGAATTTCATATATGAAGTGAGGCTTCGCGGGTATAGCTCACCGACCTTCGCGCTCGCCGCGATGGATAATGATGAGCAGCAGACTGAACAACATCGATATTATCGCGCTGAAGTTTATCTCAAAGAAGGCGGGCAAAATTATGATGTAATGGGCTGGAACCAGGAACAGCTGATTAATGACATACTGGACCAGTACGAAAAACACCTGCACTTCCTGCACCTGGTTCGTTAATAGCAACATGCCGTCCTGGGGGCGGCAATTATTTATCCCGGCCGCAACATGAGGGAATACTGAATGATTTCACGTTGGAAATGGATTCTGAAGCAGACATTTAAAAAACTATGGTTCAGGGCAACATTATTCGCAATTGTTGCGATAATAACGGCCCTTTTATCTATTCTTTTTAAATCAATGATACCTGAGTCGATTTCCGTAAAGGTGGGTGCGGAAGCAGTCGATAACATTCTGAACATACTGGCATCGAGTATGCTGGCAGTGACCACATTTTCACTGAGTATCATGGTCACAGCCTACGGTTCAGCCACTACTAATGTGACTCCCAGAGCTACGCGTTTAGTCGTTGAAGACGTAACCACGCAAAATGTACTGGCCACCTTCATCGGTTCTTTTCTCTTCAGTCTGGTAGGGATTATTGCCCTCAATATGGGAGCTTATGGAGAAAGGGGAAGAGTCATTTTATTCATTGTCACACTGGTTGTCATTGCCTTAATCCTCATCACATTGCTTCGCTGGATACAGCATTTGACCTCTCTGGGGAGGGTCGGTGAGACAACGGCAAAAGTAGAACAGGCGGCCATCGAAACATTTATTGCGAGAGCAAGAAATCCCTGTCTCGGCGGATATCCATGGCTTGAGAATAATAAACAACCGAAAGGAACGGTTGCAGTTTATCCGAAGAAGATTGGCTATGTTGAATATATTGATATGGAGAAACTCAGCAAGTTGCTGACCAATGATCCCCGTCATGTATACCTCGTGGCGCAGCCAGGCAGTTTCATACATCCGTCCATGCCAGTTTTGTACCTGAGTCAGGGCCAGGAGTCATTAGTCAGCACCGATTTACTTGAGACGATTATTGTCTCGGATGTACGTTCATTTGCTCAGGATCCCCGATTTTGTCTTAGCGTCATGGCCGAAATAGCCTGCCGGGCCCTTTCCCCCGCTGTGAACGATCCTGGAACCGCCATTGATGTCATTGGCAGAGGTGTTCGTATACTTTCCGCTTACGCGCAGAATAAATCTGAGGAAATAGAAGTGAAATATCCTTCAGTACATGTTGCACCACTTCAGAATAACGATCTACTGGAAGACTTTTTCTCACCTGTCGCGCGCGATGGTGCCAGTATGAGGGAGATTCAGATAAGAGTCCTTAAAGGACTGTATATGCTGAGTACGGGTTGGCCTGGGATGTTTGCTGAAGCCGCACATACCCTGGCATCTGAAACATTAGAACATGCAAGTCGTGCTGACCATATAGATTCTGACAGATATCTAATAAAATCAATTTATTATAATTTATTTGGTGGCGAAGATTCTAATGAAAAACCATAATTGCGGAGCAAGCTATTCGGTTGTTGGCAATTCAAGGGCAAAGCATTTACGTGGAAATGGGCGTCTGCTTTGTGCCAAAAGCGGACATTTTGAAAGCCATAAAGTTCTTAACTTGATGCCCATCGGAATTGTTTACTTTACAATGCAAACCACAAACAGCCTAAATAGAGCCAGGTGATCACGTGCACACCAACATGATTCAATACCTAAATATTTTCATCCAGGTTGTTGAGCAGGGTAGTTTCTCCAAAGCCGCTGACGTGCTTCAAATCCATCGCCCCACCGTTAGCAAAGCGATACAGCAAATTGAGTATGATCTGGGTGTAAAACTGATTAATCGCACAACCCGCAAACTTAGCATTACTGCTGAAGGAGATGAGTTTTATCATCATGCCAGGCATGTGCTGGCCGAAGTGAATGACATGATGGCTAGTTTTTCACCGAGCCTTCCTCCCCGGGGGCGGCTCAGGCTTGATGTCCCGCTGGCGCTGGCTCACGCCATACTGATCCCTAATCTCAAACATTTCCAGTCACTATATCCTGATATTGACGTCGTACTGGTTTCATCGGACAAAAAAACCGATTTGATCGCTGAAGGTGTGGACTGTCTTGTCCGCCTGGGCGAGCTTCAGGATTCGAGTTTTATCTCCAGACGTCTTGGTGACATCAGGATGGTTACCTGTGCAGCCCCGTCATACCTGCAACAACATGGACGACCGGAAACACTTGCGGATCTGGGCCAGCATCGGGCGATAAACTTTTTCAGCGAACACAGTCGTGATGTGATGGAATGGAAATTTATCAAGGACGGAAACGTTGTGTCGTTGCGCCCTACGGGCAATATGCTGGTTGATAATTCCGATATTCTGCTTTCCTGTGGTCTGGCCGGTTTAGGTATTATCCAGGCCACATTTGACACCCTCGCCCCCCATATTGCTTCCGGCGCTCTTGAAGAAGTTCTTCCGCAGTACCCTTCAGTATCCAAGCCCGTGTCGGTGATGTATCCGGACAGGCGCTATCTTTCTCCAAAAGTTCGGGTCTTTATCGACTGGTTCAGTGAAGTTCTGACCAAGCAGATCTGCTGAAAGCATAGATTATTAACGGATAATTAATACTGAAGTTCCCTGCCAGCTATTTTTGGTGCGTGTATAGCAGCGTAGATTGTCAGTAAATGAAACGGGCATGTCTTCAACAATATTCTGAAGATGTGCTGCTAACTGACGAGAGCTGAATATGTCTAAAGTTGTTACCTTTAACCGTACCGGTGGTCCGGAAGTGCTGGAAGTAATAGATGTGGAAGTGCCCGCACCAGCAGCGGGTGAAGTTCAGATTCGCGTACACGCTATTGGGCTCAACCGTGCAGAAATCATGTACCGCAACGGTCAGTATGTCATTGAGCCGGAATTTCCGGCACGCCTGGGTTACGAGGCCTCGGGCGTAGTGCAGGCCGTTGGTGAGCATGTTGAAGGGTTTGTTAACGGAGATCGGGTCAGCGTTATCCCTTCGTTTATGTTTAATGAATACGGCATGTACGGCGAACTGGTCAATGCTCCGGTAAATGCTGTGGTGAAGCATCCAGAAAATCTTTCCTTCGAGGAGGCAGCTGCAAGCTGGATGATGTACGTCACCGCATTTGGCGCGCTGGTTGAATATGGCAACCTTCAGGCTGGTCAGAATGTTGTGATCCGCGCGGCATCAAGCAGTGTAGGCCTGGCTGCCATACAGATAGCTAACATGCTGGGTGCTAGACCCATTGCGCTTACCCGGACTTCCGAAAAAAGAGACATGCTTCTTAAAGCGGGTGCCGCCACAGTTATAGCTACTGCTGAGCAGGATATGGTTGCGGAAATCAACCATGCGACAGATGGCATGGGTGCGCATATTGTTTTTGATCCTGTCGGTGGTCCGGACGTGGCAAAACTGACCCAGGTGATGGCACCGCAAGGTATGTTCTTCCAGTACGGGGCGCTCGACAGCCGCGACATGCTTGTGCCTGTCTTTGATATTCTCGGTAAGCATCTTACGCTACGTGGATACGAGCTGTTTGAAATCACGACGGATCCTGAAAAAATGGCACGCGCAAAATCCTTCGTCACCGAAGGTTTACGTTCCGGTAAACTTAAACCGGTCATCGATAAGACTTTCCCGTTCGAAGAGATTGCAGACGCCCATCGCTATATGGAGACTAATGGCCAGGTCGGTAAAATAGTCGTGATCGTTGAGTAATCCTTACCGCAGCATTTTATAAATGAGCCTAGTGCAGCCTGGATATTTTCCAGGCTTTTTATTGTTCGTGGTTTCGATGCTATTGCTCAGGCAGGTACTGGCTTCGATTTCCATTATTATTAGAAAATTAAAAGTCCGCTTCTCGCTCAAAGCGGACTGTCAGAGTTAATTGCATTCTGCATGCACAAATTGTCAGTTGGGATCTGGGCATGTAAACATGATTACTGGATTTCAAATGCAGATAATTTCTCCTCCAGTTCGTCTACTCGCTTAATCAGTACCTTTACCGCCGCGAGCGTATCCATCATGATCACGTTGTTGTCCAGTTGAAGAAATTCAGTTTCGATCTTTTCCCCGTCCTTCATGTACACCATTTTGCTGTTCTTGACGTACTGCGGATCAACGTCCTGCGCCTGCTGCGCGATAATCCCCCGGCGCGTCCTTTCATGCTCATCGTCGTTATAGACGAACGTGACAAGCTCAAGCGCCCGGATGCGTTCGACTGACAGTTGTCCGTCGGTCGGTTCAATGTTGTGCTTAAGGCGAGCGTCGGATGTTCCCTGAAACTGGACGAACCCTTTCGTGCTGTTCTGAATCCTTCCGTCTGGAAGGAATGCAGTATATTGTACCGGAGCATTAAACCCGCGAACCTGAATCACTAACTTATGCGCTACGCCAACATGCTCCTCATACCAGATTGAGCACGCCCCTGAATCACCATTATTGTCAGCACCTCGGTTATTGAACCGCCATGTCATAGCCGGGGATGCAATTATATCCCCCGTCGAGGCATTGGGCGGATCATTCTGCAACATTGCGACATACGACTGGGCATAGCTGCCGTGATAGTTTGTGATAGTTCCTGCGTACACACCCAGGCCGCCATTCCTGATCCTCAGTCCGGGAGAGATAGTCAGCGCTCCGTCTTCAGTGATGATCCTGTGTGTAAAATCGGCCTCACTATTCCCATGATGAAAATCAATGTAAGGAGTATCAAAAAACAGCTCAAGGCCATTTCTGATTGTCGCCTTCCCTCCGATATTCACCTGCTTCTCGAATGTGACAAGCTCTCTAAATGTGTTCACGGCGTTGAAGGTTTGCGACTTCGTCCACGTATTGGTGGCGGTATATTTGGCCTGATCCTTGTTGGCCGCCGTCAGCGCCGTGTCGATATTCTGCTGTCGTGTGACGTATTCGCTCAGGAACTGCGCCCACGACTTGACGGTGGCCGTCGTTCCGTCCGGCTTAGTGATTGTCACATTGCCTGCCCCGAACAAATATTGCTGTTGGTTCGCTAAATCAACATAAGTGCGGTCGAAGCACTTCTGAATGCTGGCCGCCAATTCGTCACTAATGTTAGCCATAGTGCCCCTCAGTCATATTTCCTGGAAAAAATGAACAGCGCCGTGGTCTGGTAAACAAAACCAGCTGGACCAGCGGATTGACCGGCAGGAATTGCGTTATTCGACAAGAAATTCCCATAGGCTCCAGTGAAACTTCTGAATATTGTCCACAGCTGTCCGGTTCGCTGAGAAATAAGCGAAGAGGCGCATGGCGAAACCGCAATAGGTTGACCCATATCGCGCGGTTTCATATTTCCACTAATCGCTGTGGTTTGTACTTCTAACGGTTTCATCCCCGCGTGATAAACCATCCGGCCTGACGAATCAAAAATAAAACCGCCATACCTGGGAACATCTATAACCATATTTCCAAAGGCGTAGACCGTGATATTTCCTGTTCCTGTCGTTCGGATTATCTGAAGGCATTTAAACCCGTTTTGTGAAAATTCACGCGTGATACATACCGCGTCATTGTCAAAGCGAATGAAAAACATGCATTGCATGTTGTCGGGTATACGCGATTGAAAAACATATCCGTTATTACCAGGAATAACGGCCCGGTCAATAAGATTCATCGGCGTAAAGTCAGGACTCATCCACATGGCGCCGTTTTCATCGACAATTTGCATTCCATACATAATTAAGGACCGAAGAAAAAAACAATTCGTGACATGCTGGGGTCCACGCCGTTCCACGACGCGGCCCCTCCAGAAATGGATACTGAAGGTGAACTGCCTGGCGTTCCTTTCCAGTCCGCTGTACCCACCACGTAATACCGTAGTGCTTTACCCGGTGGTGGATTTCCATAATTGACATAACCCGAAGCCTGCGTGTAAGAACCGAGAAAAAAAATCGGGGTGAATACCCCGGTTATATCCCTACCACTGGCGTCGTACATTCGAGCGCCGTAGCCCATTATTTACAGTCCTTATTAGTAAATCCGGTCGCCAGCCAGTGCCCTACGGGACGAACTGCCTGGCGAGGTGCAACACGCACCTGCATGCGACCAAAGCGGTCATACCTGACCGCATTGATTTTTAGCTGGTACTGCCCGTTTACCGGATAGGTGTTGATTTTGTATGTCACCGTGCATTCAGTTGGCTTGTAACGCTGGTCTGCACAACCACTAACCAGGATGCTAATACCGCCCACCAACAAAACGCAGGACACCGTTTTGATCAAAAACTTTAAGCCCTGATTCATCCAGTTGAATCCTCCCTTGACCAGGTACATTGCTATTCATTTCGAAAGCCCCATTTTTTGGCAAACGCCAGCCGGTGGAGCCAGGTTGATAGTTTGTTGACTGCAGGCTGTCAGAAATCTGACCAAAGTTAACCGTCAGGTTACGGGCCATCGCCTGCTGAAAATAAGCGCCGTTCCCGTCGATACCGAAGACCATATTTTTTTGATCGCCGTTAGGCACATAAACGCCAAACGTATCAGCCTGGACCAGGAACTGTGACTGGCCGCTGCCGTCAATCCCCAGCTGGATACCCGCCACGTAGTTATTCCCACCGGAAGACGTATTGACCTTAACGCCCCACTGCGCTCCCAATTTCCCGTTTAAATCCGCCACGGTGGATGCCGTCTGCTGAACGGTCGCAGACATATCCCCGACCTGCGAGGTCAGCGTGGTGATTTGCTCAGTGGTTGATTTTTCCAGGTCGGCAACGGTTTTGTTCGTCGTGGTGATTGCCGCGCTGTTGTCGCCAATCATGCTGCGCATCTGGTTAAAGCCGGTCGCCATTGCCAGGCCGTTAGATGCGATGGTTTCGTCCTGCTTCGTGATGCGCGATTCTGCATCATCCACACGCGAGCCGAGGCTGGTGATTTGCCCTGCCTGCGCGGTGATATCCTTCCCTTGCTGGGTCACGGTCGCAGTCAGCTGGGTAACGGCGTTCGCGGCGCCAGTGGCGGTATCCTGCGCCTCCTGTGCGTCGGTCACATCGACAATGCTGATATCGTCCAGATACAGCGAATAACCGGCTCCACCGTTCGCCCCCCTGGTGGAGATCCACATCTGCGCAATGCTCCGGTCGGCACCAACGGTCGCTACTCCCGTCAGGAGAACCCATTTACCGCGCGAGATGTTTGTCTCGGAGATACGGACGGCTTCCGGCCACTGGTTTGCGCCGCCATTCTCTCCGCGAGCAAAGAGGCCGACAGACACGCTCCAGCCGTTCGGTGTCGACATATCGCTGGCCATGTAAGCCCAGAGAGAAAACCGATACTTACCGCCACCACGAACAGCAAGCCAGTTCCCGATCATCTTGTCGCTGTTGCCGCTCTCGCCGCTGTTACGCGTGATTTTGAGCGACTTCTGGCCATTGCGGTAAACATCGGTCGAGACGCGCGCCAGCGAGCTGCTGCCCAGCTGCTGGTTTGCGGTGTACGACTCAAATGAGCCATCACACCAGGGGTTTAATCCCTGGCTCTGCAGCGCACCGATTGAGGCGTTGACCGACGTGATCGCGCTGGCATTAGAGGCAATATCTTTTCCCTGCTGTGTCACGGTCGACTGCAGGTTAGATACAGCGCCAGCCGTGGCATCGAGATCGACCCGGTCAGTAATATCGATAACGTACACATCGTCGATATAAATTTCGCCTGCATTCAAAAACGCGTTGATGCTGACCGACATGGTGCCGTCTTTAGTGGCGGTCCATGTGTTGCTGTACTCCTGCCATACGCTGCCAGTCAGCATTGTGGCCGGGTCAAAGCGCGCCTCAACGATTACAGAGCTGTCGAGGTACGCAAATCGAACCTTGTTATTCGGCTGCGTGTTCGGCTGCATAGTCGACCCGGCCTTAGCCCGCAACCACGCGCCAAACTTGTACGTCCTGCCCTTAACAACAGTAATAACAGTGTCACTCGACAAAAGAGTCGCGGATGTAGCGGCGACATATTTCACGATTTTTTTGCCGCTATGGGGACTGGATGCCGCCATAATCGTCGTTGGTGCTGGCGCGGTCCAGTTGGTGAAGTCGCGCTCGAATCCTCCGTTTAAAATCAGGTTGCCCGTGATTTTGTTATCCACGTCAGCCATTGCTGCATTCAGGCTTGCAGAAACGGCGGTCGTGGCGCTGGCATTCGCAGCAATATCCTTGCCCTGCTGCGTGACCGTCTGCTGCAGCTGCGTGACCGCAGACGTATTTGCATCGATGGCCACCGCATCGGTGATGTCGTAAATGGCGATGTAGTCAATTTGAATGACCGATGCGTTCGGGTAGCAGTAGAGCGCAAAAACAGAGCCATCCACTGTCGCCGACGATGGCGCGCTAAACTCAGCGGCATACGTCGCCCAGGTATCCGTGGCGGAGAACTGCCGGTTTTCATAAGTCCCGGCCACATTCCCCAGGTAGTTAAACCGGCGAACCATGAAATTCATCGCGCCGGATACTCCCTTCGCCTTAACGATGACCTGGTAGCGACGTGGGGTATTGTGTGGCAGCGGCGCTTTCTGGTTAGCAAAGAGGCCGGTATACAACGTGCTGTCGAGCTGCGTCATCTGGACGCCGGGTTTACCGTCGCCAAAGTCGCCAAACTCCACCTTGTTACGCGTATTCCCCTGGACACCCCACAGCGCCGATCCACTCATAAAATTAAAATCGTTTGCCAGGTTCTCGCCGCGATTGAGCATCGCATTCACCGCGCCGGTGACGGAGGTGATCGCCTGGCTGTTCGTTTCAATTTTCCCTTCCGCTGCCGTGGTTCGTTGCGTCAGGGACTGAATTGCGCTGCTGTTCGCGCTCTGCCCGGACTCAAGGTTCGACACCCGACCAGTGATGGCCGTAATCGCCTGGCCCTGGCTGGTGATAGTGTTGCCCTGCTGCGTCACTTTCGCATCCAGCTGGGTGACAGCACCGGCGGCAGCGTCGGCGGCAGTCTGTGCGCCCCGCGCGGCGGTGATCTCCCGGCAGTGGAAATCAGTTGCATACCAGACGGAGCCAAACGGCGCGTTCTGGTTCACCTGCAGGAATGGGCGCATATATCCGCGCGGGAAGTTAGCCGGGACCGTCCAGCGGTATTTTTTCTCCGTCCAGGTCTGAGTGGGCGCAACGCTACCCGGTAAAGCAGCATAGGCCACGGCACCCGTATTCGGTCCCGTAGCCGAGCCGATGTACATGTTAAATGCGGCGTTGGAACCTGCCTTTGCCGCTACCCAGACCGAAATCTCGAATACCTGTCCCGCTTTTACCGGCCACGGTGGCGTATTGAGCTGGTGATCGCGTGAGGCCAGTCGCGCTACATAGCGACGCGGAGCGCCAGCCGGAATGTCAGCATCATACGGAATACCATCATCGTCGTTGCTGTCTACCGTATCCCGACGGGTAAACCCCATCGAGCTGTATGCAGGGTCAAATGTCGGGTTCAGAATGTAGTCGCCACCGGCTGCCGTCTGCGAGTTCAGCGCTACATTAATCCCGGTGATCGCCGTTCCCTGCGATTCAATTTTCCCCTCAGCGTTGGTAACGCGTGTATCCAGTTTACTCACGGCATCGGCGGTGGCCGCTTTGACCAGCCCTTCCTCAACCGTCGAAACACGCCCTTTCAGGCTGGTGATAGCCTGGTTCGCCGCCGTAATATCCTTGCCCTGCTGGGTCACGGTGGCGCTGAGGTCCTGTACTGTCGAGCTATCGGCCTTCTGGTCGATTCTTTTCTCCAGCTCTGTGTTAACAGTATCGATTCTGCCGGTCAGTTGCGTTAGCGATTTACCCTGGCTGGTAATCGTATCGCCCTGCTGGGAGACGGTTGTCTGCAGGTTGGTCAACGCTGTCGCGTTCGCATTAATATTTTCCTGGTCGCTAATATCAATGACGAACATGTCATCGATATAGAGCTCCCCGGAGGCAAGGCGAGCCATAACGCTCATCTGCATAACGCCCGATTTATTCGCCTTCCACTTAGCAAACACTTCTGTCCAGACGGAACCAGTCTGCAGTTTTGTTGGGTCAATACGGGCTTCCTGAATCTGCGAATTGTCATTAAACGCAAACCGGAATTTGTTACTTTGCTCGGAACCAGCAACGATAGCCGTTCCGTCTTTCGCTCGAGCGAAACCTCCAAACTTATAAATCCGACCAGCGACGACCGTCACCATCGTGGTATTGCGTACCTCATCCAGCTGATCATTGTGAGCTTTGAGGTAAAGAATTTTTTTACCTGAGCTGGGTTGTTGGGCCGTATCCACACGAACATCGGTCGTTGAACCTGTCACCCAATTATCAAGGCCACGCTCAAACCCACCATTCGGGATTAGGTTTCCAGCCAGCTTGTTGTCTGCATCCTGCTTCATAGCAGAAAGATCTGCTGACAGGCTCGTCGTCGCAGCAACGTTCGCAGCAATATCCTTACCCTGCTGCGTGACGGTGGCCTTCAGGCTATCCAGCGCGGCGGTGGTGGCTTTCTTCGCCACCTCGGCATTGGTGGCATCAATACGCCCACCCAGGCTGGTGATCGCGCTGGCATTGGTGGCGATGTCGTCACCGTTCTTCGTGACCTGCGACTGCAGGTCCTGCACCGCTGATGCATCAGCTTTCCCGGCGATACCGTTTGAGGCGGTCAGCATGAAGCCCTGCAGGTAAACGCGAGCGGTCGACGGCGTCCATCCTCCGCAGGCCATGCGCAGGTAACACCACCTCCCTTTGAAGTCATTCGGGATCGTGAACGTCAGCGTGCGGGTCTGGTAGCCGGTGGTGACACCCGCAAACCAGGTGTTGTCCTGGACAAGCCAGTTAGTCGGATTCCCCCAATTCTCAATCAGGCCCATCGTAAAATTCTGGGTCCCGATGCTGATCGTCGCGTCGTCCGTCTTGAATCCGAAGGTGAGCGTCAGTACCTGACCAGCTTCAACCGGGATTTTTGTTCCGTTGGCGATCCGAATCGCCGGCTCGGTCGTGGTGAGACCTTTCATCACCGCGTCATAGACCGGAGCACCCGCACCGGTGCCGGACAGCTGCCAGTTATCCGCTTTATTAATCAGGTCGCCATTCAGCAGGAGGTTGCCGGTCGTAATCTGTGACTTGAGCGCCGTCGTCTGCTGCGCCGTGGTGGCCAGCGTATTCTCGGCAGTCGTGACGCGGGTCGTCAGTTGCTGGACGGCATCCGAGCTGGCGCTGTCTGCCGGTGCCTGACTCCAGTCGCTCACAATATTGCCGGATTCAAACATCGGAGAGCTGATCCACGCTTCGCGCGCTGCAACTGCGCCGTCGAGTCTGGTCACAACGAGATACGCCGTCCCGGACAAGCCAGGTTTGCGTTTGTATTTAACCCAATAGCGGCTCCAGGACGTGGAGAGCGTCACGGTCACATCGCCGTTATACCCGGCTGGACGCTCCACAATAACGCCCTGGCTGGTTTCAGCGCGGATAGTGGCATCCGGCGTATTCAGGAAACAACGAACCGGCGTCTTGTCCGTCTTCGCTTTCGCATAGAACGACAGAACATACTCGGTACCGTCAACCGGCGCGGCCAGCGTGTAGTCGAGGACGGCAAAATCAGTCGCTCCGGCGGCACGCGTCAGGATGCAAACCGCGTTACCCCGGTAACGTTCGGTTGCAGATGGCGATTTGCCGGTCAGTTCCCCGGAGTTGGGTATCAGGTTTACGCCGCCGATTCGGATGTTATCGACCTTCGATTCCACCCCGGCAATCTGGCTGGCGTTGGCCTGAACTTTGCCGTCGATAGTCTGGACGTCACCCTCGATTTTCTGGATGGCCAGCGTATGGCCAGCAATGACGCCGTTCGCTGAAACAAGGTCTGCTGCAACCTGATCCGTTTTCGAGGCAGTCGACTGCAGGTCGCTCGCCAGCGTATCCATGCGCTGGGTCGCCGCTGCCGTGGATTTATCATAATCGACGCGCAACGTATCCACACGGGAGCCGATGGCCTTCTCCGCCGTCACGCGGATTTTCCGCTCTTCGAAAAGCAGGCCAGAAACCAGTTTATTCGGGTCTGTCCCTTCCTCGTTGCCGCGCAGCTGCACCGCCAGCTGGTTACGCTCCATTGCCTCAGCTGAGTCGGCAGCAGTCATCGCCGTTTTCAGGTCCTGAATCTGTGCCTGCGATGCACCAGGGGTCGGGCGCCCAACGGCCAGCCAGTCAACGGCATAATAGTTATCGGCGTCAGCCGCTCCACCCTGTGAGAAGTCGAGACGCAGGCGACGGATAGTGCCGGAGGCCTGCCACGGGATATCCGGGATCGCGATAGTGCTGATGCCGGTGGCCGGGTCAAAATCTGGTACGGGCAGTACCAGACGGCGTCCCTCGGTCCAGCCGGTTTCATCAGCGCCAATCCAGTAAAGCCGACCGCCCCAGGCCGGGTTGCCGACTTTCTTGATGCGCAGGCGGAGGTACTTATAGGCGCTGCCGTCAATCAGCGTGCCAGCGCCCGACGGGCTGCGCATGGTCGAAATGGCATCCGCAGGAAGGATCCACCCGTCGTCGGTTGTCGGGAGCGGTTTCGTGCCGCCATCGTCAGAACTCCACCCCTCGTTGTCCTTGTCGAAATACCAGATTTTGAGACTGTCGAACTGCTCGCCGGTACCGGCTGAAATCGACGCCATCTGCTGCGCCAGGCTGTCAAAGCCGTCCTGCATGGTGACGTTCGTCGTCTCAATCGCCGCTTCAACTTCGCGTTTGGCACTCAGCAGGTTATCGGCGGCCTGCTTCGCCACGGCGGCATCGTCCGTTTCGGCTTTCGCCACCGCCGCCGCAGTATCGCTGGCCGCTTTCTGCGCCGTGGCAGTGTCGCCTGCAGCGCGGTCTTTCACTTCCTGCGCCAGCTTGTTGGTTGTGTCGTTGGTTTTGGCGATGTTGGCAGCCAGGTCCTTGCCCTGCTGCGTGACGATGGCCCCCTGCGCGGCGACATCCTTCGCCGCCTGGTCAGCGGCTCCCTGGGCGGCGTCCGCAGCTTGTTGCGCGGCGTCGGCAGCAGCGCTGTTGTCCTGGATACCTTTGTTCAGTTCCTCGTATGTATCCGAGCCTTTAAGCGCGTCGTCGAGCTGCTGGTAATAATCAGAAACGTTATCGCTGGACATTCCATGCACCCAGCCGGTCCACGGCGAGGCATTGCCCAGGCGGTCAACCAGGCGCGCGCGGTACCAGAACTGCGTGGCAATCTGCAGACCCATCTGCTGATACTGTTTGCCCGGATACGCTAAATCGGTCAACGGCATCGCGCCGTTCCCGCTCTGGTCCGGGCTGTACTGCAGTTCGGTTCGCTGGGTGTCCTCTGCACCTTCAGGGAATTCCCAGCGAATTTCGATACCCGCGGTCAGTGAAACGGTCGTCAGCGCCAGCGGCGGCAGCGGCTCGCCGACTTTCCCGGTCAGGGTTTTCTCTTCCGAGTACGCCCAGCCACTGGAAATTTCCGCCGCGTTGATCGCACGGACTCGTACCAGATAGCGACCGGCATAAATGCCGCTGACCTCAAATGACGTGGTCGAGCTGCGCGGCACGTTAATCCAGTTGCCATCATTGCGGCGCCACTGCGCCTCATAGGCGATAGCATTTTGCACCGCGTCCCAATTGGCCTGCAGGGTTTCGACGCTGATACCCTGATTCACCACGGAGAAGGAAGTCAGGAGGATGCCATCCGGCGGAGCCTGGTTGCCTGGCGGAATAACACTAATCGGGCGCTGGTCGATGATTGCGCCAGTATCGATACGCGCAAATTTATCCGGGTCGTGAGCCACGCCGGTGATGGTGAGCGTGCCGTTATTGTTGTCCTTCACACCGATAACGCGGTACTGCTGCGGCACCAGGTCGGTATATTCGACGATCCAGACGCACTCCGCCTCTGGTGTCTCGCTGTATGCCGTTGTGACCGTCACCTGCCGACGACCGTTCACCGACTGAATGGTCCGGGCCTGTGAGATACCCGACGGCAGATTCAGATGCAGGCGGTCGCCCTCTTTTGCATCGATATCACGGTCGAGCGTGATGACGCGTCCATTCACCGCGCTAATTCGACCACCATTAACTCGCCCGGCCAGCCGTTCGTCGCCCAGCCCAATGATGTAACCCGGCTGCGGGATCCTGCCATCCAGACCAACATCAATTTCAACCATGCGGTCCTTGTTGTTGGTCAGAATGGCCCATAACCCTTTACGATGGGCTTCACTCTGCCGCGTACATCCAATGGCCGTGACTTCCACCTGATTAAAGCTGTAACGGGAAACCAGTTCCGGGATAAATGCGGGTTCCATCGCATCGGCATAGGCGTTATCCGGGTCAGACCACGAAACCAGGGCATTGGTGTACCGCGCCTTACTGGTGCTGCTGGAATAGCGCGGGCTACCGATAATATTTGCGCGCGTATAGTTGAAATCGACATCACGCGGCATATCGGCCTGCACGATAATCTGCTCACCACTCCAGCAGGTCATACCCCGGAAAATAGCGGCGAAATCACGCAGTACGGTGTAGGCGTCGTTGCGCTCCTGCACATAAACGTTACAGGTATGGCGAGGCTCCATACCATCGCCGCCCCTGCCATCGGGTATCAGCTGATCGCAATACTGCGCAATCGGGTAAAGCGCCCATTTGGAGATATTCGCGCTGGTCAGACGATCGCCAAGACCGAAACGATCAGAGACAACAATGTCGTAATAAACCCATGCCGGGTTATCAGTCCATGCCCATTTGAAGCCCCCTGTCCATGTACCGGTATATTCGCGCGTTTCCGGGTTGTAGTTATCCGGGACACGGATAACACGCCCGCGCGGCTCGCAGGAGATTTGCGGGATAGAACCATTGAACTGGCTGGAGTCGAATTCGATGTACAGCAGCGCGGTGTGTGGGTAACGCAGTTTCGCGTCAATAACTTCGGTGTAGCTCTGCAGCGTCATGACGTCGCCGATTTTGACGCTGTTCGCGTCCGGCGATACCTTGCGAAGACGCAGTGTCCAGGTGCTGCCTGCCTGCGGTAAATCGATGCGGTGGCTACGTTCATACCCGGAAGTGGTTTTGCCTGAGACGGCGGTCTCCAGTACGGTCTGCCAGGCTCCGCCATCCGTCTGTAAATCGATGGCGTATTTAACGGTATTCCCCACCACATCGCCGTCGTCTTCCTGTTTCATCAGGGATGGCCATTTCAGGCGGACGCGAACGGCAGAAAGCTGGGTATTGGTGAATGTGTGAGTCCAGGCGCTCTCGCTGGAAACTTCTGTCCCTACGCTAATTTCATTTTCAGTACCAGGAATACCCTGAATATAACTTTGTGCCTGCGTACCTGGACGAAATTCCCACGCTACGCCGCTAAAGTTTTGCGAACCATCGGCATTCTCCAGGGGGGTGCCATCGAGATAAATATCTTTCCCGGTTAAACCACCCGCAAATTCACCCTCACCTAATGCGATAAGAATTTTGGCTTTTGCTACAGACTGTAAATCGTCCGGCTGTTCCGTCGGCGTGCGCTGTTTAGAGCTGCCACCCTTGCGCCCTTTAATGATGTTATTTGCCATATTACGCCCATAAAAAAAGCCACCGCAAGGTGGCCTGAATTGGAGGGGATTACTTACTGAATATATTTATTGCTGGTCTTCGACATAGATACCGGCGGAAATAATCGCGCCGCCAATCCGGCGTCTACCATAAAGCAAACCAACGGGATAACCCTGTGAGGCGGTATTAGTTACACCGCCAAAGGCATAGCTGGCTTTATTGTCGGGGGATTCTTTACGGGCAAGGCCTCCGGGCTGAGGTGAAAGCATCTGGACGACACCGCCTAGCATCATTGCGCCGCCAGCTTGTATACCATACGCAGCATTTGCCCAATCCTGCGTAAAGTAGCCATATACAACACTTGCTGCAACAATAACTGCGCCAAGAATTGTTTGAAGAATTCCTGCTTTTTTGCTTCCAATAATAACAGGAACAATTCGGATAACTTCTCCATTTACCGGGAATCCTAAATCATCTTGCCCAATATTTTTATTGCCTTTAAAAATAGCAAAAGTTAATCCGTTTTCTTTACTGTTATTAAGAAATTTTTCAAAGCCATCTATTGTACAACATAGAGCCTGGATTCCTTCGCTAGTCGTACTTACAAGGCGCTCATGATAAGCGCCAAATGTTTTACCAAGAATTCCGCTTAACTCTATTCTTGTCATTACCTCTTGCATCTTAACCTCACATAAGCAACCAACCTTTTGGGTTGCTTTTTAAGTTAAATGCACATTCTTACCCTCGCCCCGTAAGGGTCTGATGAACCTTTAGAATGAGCATAAACTTCGATATCACTACCGCCATCACTACTCTTATTTATTTTGGTAACCATGAAGGTACCAATAAAATCGGCTGATGAAGAAATTAACCATCCAGTATCAGTCGGCATCGTGGTTGTTGACGGAGACCACTCCAAAAGTTTCGGTGCCAGGCATCTATTTACTTCATCAGGTGCCTTAAGGGAATGGGCGGATAATATTGGTGGCTTATCTGTAAGAGATGTACTTGAACAACCAGATAGCATTATTAACCCAACAATTAAAGATAATCTCTTCATTTTCTACCCTATACACTTGTTATATTTAACAAGAGGTTAGCATAGTTCTTTATAACGCAGAATCTTCATTGTTCTATCCTTCCAGTAACCACCATACGGTACGCGCTGGCTAAGATGGCCATAAAGGTGGTGCAACAGCATGTTACCTTCCAGCAGAATCCCGGCATGGTTCCATTTGTCCGACTGCACCTGCATGATCACCATATCACCCGGTTGCGGGGGACCATCAAATTCACGGAATCCGCATTCATACCAGCAATCGTGGTAAAAGTTTTCGGGATAGTCGTTTTCCCACCAGGGATAATCAACGCGGTAATCGTGCAGCTCGATGCCGTGGTTCTGCCGGAAATAACTCATCACCAAACCCCAGCAATCATAATGGCCAAGCACGAATGGACGCTCGAGGAGGGGCAACTCTCCGCGTGGGTGGATAGTACGCAGATCGCCTTCTGGCCAGCTGATAATATGCCATGGGAGCAGCGTTGCATCGCACTGCGCCTTATCCAGTTCGCTGGGTTGCGTGGTCGCATCAGGATGGCTGTGAACAATGCCGATAATCGTTCCCCAGTCCTCTACCTCTGCGTAATCTTCTGGTGCCAGTACAAAATTATCATTCGACTCGCTGGCCAGGTTCCTGCAGGGGAAATAGCGCTCCACTCTTCCTCTTTGAGCAATCAATCCGCATGCCTCACGCGGATAATCAGCTGCCGCATGAGTCTGTATCGCCTTAATTGTTTTCTGGCGCATCTCAGCTCCTTATCAGCGACGTACCTGGGAATCCGCCGAACGGCAGCTCGTTATGCTCGCCATGACGTAATTTGCAGGCCGTAAGCGTTCCTGGACAGACATCCTGCGATGGGTCATCAACCGGCTTGTTATTCTTGTCGAAATACTTTGTCCCGGCATAATCGCATCCATCGCCGCTACGGTATTTATTGCGAATACACCAGGTACAAACCGAATGATACTGCCGGGTAGGGATCAGTTTCCCCTGCAACCCCATCGGGCTATCGAGTGTGAACTCCACCGTTTCATCGGTTTCGAGTTGTTTGGCGTCAATGAAAAATAGCTGGCGCTTTTCCTGCGTCGGGTCCGCGGTAGCATTACCTTCAGGGAAGTTTCGTGCATCCAGATACTGCTTCTGCGTATCATGGATGGTGACCCGCGCCATCGCCAAATCGTCATAATGCAAACACAACGCGGTAATTTTCCCTTCTACGTTACCCACTCTGAGCGTGGGCTGCGCATCGCTGCCAGTAGTGGACGATTCGATGCCGTCGATATCGCATGGCCATGCTTTATATTCGGTGCCCTGCCACCAGATACTTTTAGCTGGCAATTTCGACTCATCACCACCGGCTGCAATAATTTCCTCGGCTGAGTGCGGAATATTATAGCCGTGGAAGTATAAGACCTCGTCCATATTGAAAGAACGGCCATCAATTTCAAAAAGCCGGATTGAATCACCCGGCTCCAGCTTCTGATAATCTGCGTTAAGGCTCATGGTTTAAATCCCTGAATAAAGGTTGCCGACAGGGAGTAGTTCCCTCCACCCATCGGTACTGGTTTATATTGCTCACAACGGAAAAGCCCAATATCTTCAAGGGGTGGCGTCCACTGGAAAGACTTTGTGCCGCCATGACGATCCAGGAACTGTTTTATAGGTCGGATATAGTCTTCGGTACCGACAAAATTCAGCTCCCATTCCTGTGACCGGGGATTTAATCCATCCCCTGATACCTGCGTATATCCGTCACTGAACTGCGCCTTTCGGGTACGAAAATTCACGGTTTGCGTTGGGTTTACTCGGGGACTCCAGGTAAATATTTCTATCGCCATCAGCGTTGTCCTTTTAAAGCGTTCCAGATAGCACCGCCTGGGCGCATATCTTTCGCCTGCAGCTCACGGTATTTCTTCTCAACGAACGACCCAATTTGCTGGCCAAACTCTTCAAAACCTGACGAGCTCTCGGTAGACGTCTTATCGCCGGAAATAGTGATCCAGACCTTTGGCCCTTCGGTGGTGCTGGCGTCCTGTCCGCCTCCGACCGCACGTACTCCGAGCGAGCCATCACCGGCACGCGTCAACGGCATAATGGCTTCCGGCCCTGCTTCACCAAATACACCGGCGCCTTTAGCAAAGGCGAAGAACTGCGGGGTATCGTGGACCTGATTGCTGTAGGCACTTAAGGAAGGTGAATCGTAGACGCCGCCTTTGGCGTTAAACTGGAAGCTACTACCCGCATTCTGGATCGCCGTCCCGGTACTGGCGCCAGCGGCGCCGGAGGCTGCACCACCCGCTATGCTGCTTCCAATTCCAACCACTCCCATGATGGTCTGCATGATGGAACTGGTGACGAGCGCCTGGGCGGCCATATCAATGAGATTTTTGATGACTGCCTGCGTCAACGAGGAAAACAGGCCAACCATGTTTTCCTTGAAGCTTTGGGTTCGCGTCAGCATGCTCGTTAAGAAATTCGTGGAGCGCTCATGTGCCGTCTCGAATAACCCAACGGCCAGGCTCTGGAATTCACCCTGCGATCGATATAGCTCCAGCGAGGTCTGATACTGTGCATCGGCGGACTCCTTCGTCGCCTTCTGCATCAGCATTTCGTACTGGTCTTTGCTAATCGCGCTGCCCTGATAGTAAGACTGCAGTAGAGCCTGCCGCTGTGCTAGCTGATTACGAAGCGCTACCAGTGGATCAACTTCACCGGCGATATCCAGTTTAGGAGCCGCGATTTCGTCAGCCTGCGCCTGCAGTAACTCTTTGGCGGTATCCCTGGCCAGAGTTATTCGGGCAGTCTGGTAATCTTTTTCGGTAAGAAGACGGGCTTTGAAAAGCTCGGCAAGGTCCTGGCTGACTTCCTGTTCCTTGCGCAAGGTTTCCTGCGCCGGTGAATACTGTGCGGCCAGATCCAGTCGCTGCTTCTGGTAGTTCTCCGCATTCATCAATAGCGCGCGCTGAAGGTCGGCATCGCTGGCGCCATTCTTCTTCGCTGCTTCCTGCAGCTCCCTGTTGCTGTCTTTCTCCTGAAGGTTAATCCGGGCCAGGCTGGATGCATGGGCCTCTTCAATTTGTTGCCGTAGCGTTTTGAACTGGTCGACCTTAGCCTTATTACCCTTCCCGGAGCCGGTACCACCATCCCCGGTCCAGGGGTTCCCGTCGCCAGTCTCTTTAGGGGGCGCATTCAGCGCGCCTTTCAGGTCGTCTGTAAGGGACGTGATTTTTCCAGACAACCCAAGCTGGGCCAGCGTTTTAGCATCACTGACGCGCTTGATATTTTCCTCTGTTTTACGCAATCCCTCGTTAACGCTATCGAGGTCCGCCCGCGCACGCGTCTGGTCTTTTTTCACCCCATCCAGCTGGCCGAAGGGGTCAAATCCTTTTAGGCTGCCAATACGGCTGTCGGCATCCTGAATCTCTTTAATCAGTTGGTTTCGCTGCACAACCTGGTTTTCATACTGATCCTCCAGGTCGAATTGCTTCACATTTAGCTGGTTGAGAGAGAGACGCATCAGCGCTTCGCTGGTTTCAACGACGGCATCTTTTAAATTAATGGCTGATTGCCGGGCCTCTTTTGCCCTCTCATGAAAATAAAGAATGGCTGAACCGGCCAGCATAGCGGCACCGAAAGGGCCACCGATTAAGTTAAACGCGCCTTTTGCCAGTCCTACGGCAACCGATGCCGCACGGGCGGATATCGACATTTGCCGGTTAGCCGCCGCCAGCTTCAATTTCGCCTGGCTGGCCAGATTGGTTTGCTCAGTTTCCTGTCGGATAAGCCGGGTAAACTCATCCTGGTAACTAATATTCATCCCGTACTGTTTAGCCGTCCGCTCCATCTGCCGGTAGTAACCGAACTCGGCATCGTTTTGTTTCAGGATGGCTGCAGTTGAATCCAGCGTTTTACGGGCGATGTCTGCATCGGCAAGTGCTCTCGCTTTCACCGCCGCCTGGCTTTCCCGCCAGACAGAGATATTTTCCCGAAGCCCTGCGGTTAGTTTTGTGGAAAGAACCGGAATCAGGCTGTAAAGCGCAATACTGGAGATTGTATTGAAGTTATCCGCCAGGCCGTTCAGCGCCTCTGTAGCGGCCTGAATACCGCTGCGAAGAGGACCGTTACTGCTCTGGCCAATCTTAATGACCATCCCCTCAAATGCACTACTCAGCCCAAGCAGATCGCCGTTCAGGTTGTTAACCCTGATAGATGCCTGCTCATGCGCTGTTTGAGTACCGGTCAACGAAGCGGTCAATTCATCAAGCTTTGAACGGTTCTGTACGAGAATGGAAGCCGCGCTGAGGTTTTCCACGCCAAACAGCTTCACCGCCTGAGCCGTTGAAAGGTTCTTGCCTGCCAGCGTATTGAGCGCCTGGCTTAAGCCGACAACCGAAGGTTTCAGGGTTTTATCTGTTCCCTTTTCCAGATTCAGGATGACGTTTCGCAGCGCCGTTCCTGCCTCTCCACCTTTCACTTCACGCTCGGCCAGAACCTGAATGGCCGCATTCAGTTGTTCAAAACCGACGCCAGCCTGTGCAGCTGCGACGCCGCCATTTTTAATGGCTGCTGCCGTATCCGTAATTTCGGATGAACCGTACTTCGCACCAGCGGCCAGAACGTTGATGTAACGATCCGCTTCCTGCGCACTGGCGCCATACTGGTTCAATGAAAGCGCGAGCGTTTTTGTTGCATCCGGGAGCGTCGTTCCGGCGGCCTGTGCCAGAATCATCGCGCTGTTCGTCGCCTGCTGCAGACCATCTGACGTCTTAAGCAGCTCCGGTTTAGCCGATGCCATCAGCTTGAGCGCCTCAGCCGCCTGGCTGGCGCTGTACTCTGTCGTGCGCCCCATTTCCTGCGCGGCCAGATCCAGCGCTTTCATTTCATCAGCGGTCGCGCCGGTGATCGCCTGCAGGTCAGATAGCGCCTGGCCATACTGCCTGGACGTTGTGATGATCGTACTTATGGAAAGACCGGCGCCTGCCAGCCCCGCCAGCCTGCTGACCATCCCGGATATCGACAGGCCGACCTTTTTATAGGCGTCTTCCGTCTTTTTCGCGTCCGCCTGGGCATTGCGGTTAAACCTTTTGGACTGGTTCTCCGCGTCGCCATACGCTCCCAGAAGCTGGGATTTAAAGTTGGCTGCGTTAAGGTGCAGCCCGACCGCTAAAGATGCGACGTCTGCCATTACTTTAATGCCCTCATGACTGCCGCGCATTCCTCTTCCATCTTCGTCCGGGATGGCGCAGGTGTTGTTTCGGAAGGAGGCGCATTTTCATCGCCAGGGCGGCGGAAAATACCTTGTTTCAGGAAGTAAGCGCGCCAGTGGTACAGGGTGTTTGCCGGAAGTGCAGCAATTTTGGATGGATCAGGCTCGCCCCAACGGTCGGCCAGCCAGAAAATCAGCTCCAGCCAGGGCGAGTCATTTAGTTTTTTTCCGCTTCCTCCAGCGTCCCGATGGAGTGGCGTTTCACCTTCTCCACGGCTTCCAGCAGCTCTGGGTTTTCATGGGCCTTCAGCACCTCTGCAGCCGTTGGCTTTAATTCATCGGGAATAGCCGTTCCGTCTGGCTGAACCAGCGCATCGATAATGATCTGGACTAAATGCTCGGATGCCTCACGCGGTACCCCAGCTTTTGTTGATTCCACCATTTTTTCTTCGTAGCTAATCAGTTCATCCCCGGTCAGGCGGCGGATATAAACTTTTGCGCCGAATAGCTCGGTTTTAACTACCGTCGGGACTGATTTAAGAAGCGCGGACTTAAGCGCGGACAGGTCAAAATCTTTATCTTTCACAGGACGTCCTTAAAAATAAAAAGCCACCCGGAGGTGGCTATCTGTTATTGGTAAAAATACTGACTATTCGCCGCCAGCATCGGCACCGGCAGTACCCCACTTAATGCTGTTTTGCTTGCCTTGCACGGTGATCTGAATGACTTCACTCGCTGGCGCGGTGATTTCATTCATCTGCCAGCCAGACAATGCCAGCAGCATTGTTGCGGTACGTTTGTTCGGCAGCTCAACATAAAGCTGAATAGTCTCGCGGGCCTCTGCTGCATTAAGTAACGCCGTAAAGCTCACGTTCGCAGGATCATCAATGAACCCCAGCGACTTTTCCGGGCCATCCGGCAGATCGCTGATGGACTGCTTTTGCTTATCCTTCAGCGTGGTACAGTCAACGAACCCACCGATCTGGCCCATCGCACCCAATGCTTTACAGTTATCAAGCGGCTTCAGCGCCGCCAGCGCGTCGCCGGGTTTCCCCCATTTGGTTAGCGTGCCTGCAGGCAGCATTGCATACTCAGGCGATGTCTGATTCTCAGCCATGATTATTCTCTCTTATATGAATCGGTAGCGGTCGCTACCTGTTTTGAATACCGTTTCGAATTTCCACGGTCAGGACGCGCAAAACAGTCTGGACGTTGTAATCCAGGGCGGGTCGAATAAAGGGGTCTGCAACCTGCTTAACCGTGCCGAACTCCTGCGCCAGCGCCTTCATATGGTGCTGCTTGCTGGGGCCAACACGGAGCGTTACAACCGCATTCCTTTGCGCCTTTCGGGTAGAAGAGCGGATTTTGATTGAATCCCGCATGTGCTGCCCGGTCGACGTTTCGTCGAAGCCGGCATGCTGCTTCATATCCTCCTCGACTACCTTTAATGCCTCGCGACCGGCATCCCGTAACACCTTCGTCGCGACCTTTTCTCCCAGGGCGGTTAACTGCCGTTCCAGCTCATCCAGCCCTTTAACTTCCATCCGAATCACGATGTATCCTCCACATAGTGAATGATGAAGTCGCGAATCAGGCGGTACTGGATGCTGCAGTTCGTCAGCGTCGTTTTATCCTGTTGAATGCCACCACGCTCAACATACTGGACCGGGATGCTATCCAGCTGGCCATGAACGATTGACTTCCATTCCGACCAGATTTTTTTATCCAGCTGCAGCAGTGAGGTGTAATCATCAACACGATACAGATTCACCTGGATACGGGCCGATACGATCCCCGTCCGCAATGTTCCCGAGTACATTTCCGGGTCAGAGATACGCTGAAAGGTCACCCCTTCCTGGACCGTGTCCGGCAGTAAAAGCGGGTACGCATTCATGCCGGTGATGCGCTCCAGCTCATTTTTAATCGCCAGTTCTATCATGCCGCCCGTCTGCCTCCCCGGTAATGATGATCTGGTCCGTTTTTCGGTCGATATTTCGGACGGTATAAACCAGGTCTTTTGTCGTGATTTTCCAGTCGATATCGACCACCACGCCCGGATAGACGGTAAACAAGCAGGTTTCCATAACCTGCTGCTGGTCCATCGTGCGGACTTTTCTACCTGATACCAGCTCCCGCTTTGCCCAGGCCTTTCCCGATTCAACTAACTTTTCCGGCAGCGGTTCGCCCAACGGCCCACGACCGGACTGAAGATAGCTAATCGTAATGCGGCAGTTCATCTCTCCCGGTTTCAGGCTCATACCGTATGCTCCTGTAAGGGGAAAAGGAGATACTTCACTGCTGCGGTTTCCAGCCATTGCCCGGTGTGGCCATTCAGATATGCATCACTGACCAGAAACTTGATGGCTAACTTGATATCTTCGTCCGCAATGAATCCGCGTACCGCCTCCGGGAGCGCCTGCAGCTCTTCATCATTGCTGACCAACTTGCAGTAATAATCACGCTCGATGCTCCGCTGCGCGGCGTTAACCATCTGCATGAGCATGGCGTCATGTTCAGTGAAGTCCAGCTCCAGGCGAAGCTGGGTTTTCACTTCATCCAATGTCAGTATCAAAGTCGTTATCTCCCGGTTTTGGTGCCATCGCGCGTTTGGCATCCTTCGGCCATACAGCGATATGACGCTCAACCAGCTCTTCCGCATACTTACTGTCAAAACATGCGATATCACCACGGGAATAGCGGCTATATGGGCCGAGGAACACAACAGGTTGGCGTTCTGCCTGTGCGACCGTGGTCGCATGGCTATCATCTGCAGCAATTTCTCCCTGCTCTACGGGCTTATCTTTCTTCACAGCCATAGCATTCTCCTTAAATAGAAAAGCCCGCGTGAGCGGGCCTTATTGATATATACAGGAATTAGAACAGGACGCCGGTACCCAGCACCAAACCTTCCGGGTGACGGAAACCAATATCGTGCTCAACAACAACACGAATCAACGACTGGTTACGGGCAAAGGCGGAAACCAGATTACCTTGGGCATCTTTGTAAGTGGCCTCTTTGGAGAAATCGACCTTCATGGTGCCATCTTCACCGATAACCACATCGTTAAAGTCGGCAAAATAAATTTCCGATTCTTTACCGCCTTCTCCCAAGTTAGCCGGGATCGCACTGGTACGTTCAATCCGATACCCTTTCAGCATACCATTCGCCATTTCCGGGTAGACGGTATTACCATTGCCGTCACGCAGCCCAAGCAGCCGCATATAAGTACGGTTAGACATACCCCAACCGCATTTAATCATCAGGCTATTCCCATCCATTGCCATCTGAATGATGCTGTTCAGATACTGGTCCACGGTGTTCAGGTTGATCTCTGCGGCGGCTTCCCACGGCTGTAGACGATTCCACTGTGTCGCGCGCGCTTTCATACCAATCGGCGTATCTTCGGTACCGTCATCACGCATAAACGCTTTATCTTCACGAACAGAGATAGCGGTCAGAATATCCTGCAGGACCAGTTGCTCAACGTTAAAACCGGCACGACCAATCAGCTGGTTAGAAATCGGGACCAGCGCGATCATGGTTTTTGCATTCAGTTTTACGTCGTCGAATTTTGATTCAGATGCCGTCGCATCCTTTCCTTCGCCAGTGTAGCTGGCACTTGCACCGCCAGCGGAGCGCGGTAACGACAGGTTACCGTTTGGCAGTGGGATAGAACGGGCGCCCAGCTTACGGACGATAGTACGAGCACTCAGCAGCTCAATGACCTCGTTTTGCATGTTCTCCGGGATAAGTGCACCACCGGAACCAGCAGCTGTGGAAATGGCCATCGATACTGACTGGTCATTCAGTTCTTCAGCGGCAAAGACAGCTGCATCACGCAGATCGCCCTTCGCTGCGGCGATCGACATCACCATGCGCGTCATGCCAGCGCCGGTGTATTGCTTCGGCTCCGCTTTGACAATGACTGCCGGGCCGTATTGGGTAGCTTTGACTGGCTTCGCGACCACTGCAGCGGCGCGTTCCGCCGCCTCCATACGATCCATTTTGGCGCTGATATCAGTGAACTGCTGCTGCAGGTTAGCAAACTCTGTCAGCTGCTCTGCTGTCAGCGTACCGCCGTTCGCTTCAATGGTTGCCAGGTCCTGAACTTGTTCGTTGATACCCGCACGCTGACGACGCAATTCTTCAATCTGTGGCATTTTATTTCTCTCTTTTTTAGGTATAAAAAAAGCAGCCCGAAGGCTGCTTTCTGGTGGTGACGCGTTTGCGTCGGGTTACATTTTGGTTTGCAGGTCCATCGCGGCTGCCTGCATCTGAATGGAGGTTTTTTGACGGGGTTGCTTATACTTCGCGGCGATCGCATTAATCGCCGACTGTGGGTCTGAGATTTCATCAGCAAGGCCTGCTGAAACAGCGCCTGGACCGAAATACAGCCCAGCTTGCGTATCAACGATAACCTGACGGTCGAGGCCGCGATATTCCGCTACTGACCCGGTAAACGTCTCGTACATTTCGTCAATCATCCCCTGGAACATGGCCTGTGCTTCTTCGCTCAGTGGCTCATGTTGGGTACCGTTATTTTTGTTATCACCCCGGAAGATCGTGGTAAACGTCAGCCCCATTTTCTCTTCCAGCTTTGATGTGTCCAGGTGCTCCATAATCACACCGATGGAACCTACACCACTGGTCTGGCTTACGATGATTTTGCTGCAGGCCGATGCGATGAAATACGCGGCTGAAAAAGCGTTGTAATTCACAATTGCCGTGATGGGCTTCGTCTCGCGAGACTGATAAATGTAATCAGCCAGCTCTTTACAGCCCACTGCCGCGCCGCCGCCGGAGTTAATATCCAGAACGATTTCGCTGATTGATGGATCGTTTAATGCCGCGTTCAGCTGGCTGCGGATTCGCTCATAGCTCGTCAGCTCCGTGCAGGCCTGCGTGATTTGTCCGCGACGCGCTACCAGTAATCCGTGAACAGGAATAACAGCCACGCCACCGGCTGGCTGTACCTGCTCCGATGCCGGTGCTTTCTCCGGGTCCAGCGCTAACTGGATGCCGCTATTCTCTACCGTTCCCTGGATACGGGGGATTAGTACCGCCTTTACTGAGTCCATCGTTTGTCGTGATACGTAATGCGGCACGCCAAAGACCATCTCCGCAAGGTGCGGAAGGTTAATTAATTTCGTTGTCATGGTTTTTTACCGGGTAAGCCCGCGCTGCGGGTTGTATTCAGGATCGGGACAGGATGGTGTTGATTTCCGCCATCTGCTGCGCGGTCGGCTTCTTATCGCCAGGGATAATTTGCGCGCTGTCGACCATATTCAGCGGCGTCAGATATTTTTCACCTCCGGCTATCGGCGGCAGATTCTCCATGCGCCGGATATCGTTAACCGACAACCAGCCCCACTGGCGGCCAAGCGCATAGGACTCATAACGCGATTTCTGGTCACCACGCAGTAAGCCGGAAACGTTGAATTCGATATACAAGTCACGGCGTTCGCTGGGCAGCAACAAATCACGCTGCAGCGCGCCTTCATGGCGCTTTAACCATGCCAGCAGCGTATACATCACGAACTGCAGACCCTGGTGCTCGATGTTGTTGTTTGTCGCTTTCGCCAGCATTTGCACCATATGTGGCGGGATTTTATAGAGCCGGCAGACCTCTTCCACGCCCCACTGCCGCGACTGTAGCAACTGCGCCTTTTCGTTATCCTGCGACAGTTGTTTGTAGCTCATGCCCTCCTGCAGCAATGCCACAGAGAACATATTGTGAATACCGGAATGGCGCTCGGTCCATTTCGCCAGCAGGCGATCAATAGCATCCTGGCTTTTAATGGTCGCGGCCTCTTTCGGACGCTCTATCACCCCGCTCATCGTTGTCCCGCGCCGGAATGTCGCGGACGCATGCTCCTCAACCGCCAGATTCAGACCAAGAACGTCGGCGTTCGTCTGAATGGGAGAGGTACCGATATAGCCATCCAGAGAAAATACTTTCACATGGTGCATCATGCGCATTGGTAGGGTTTCGCCGATTTCCGGGATTTCGTAATACGGCATCCCATCCGGCCCCTTCAGGACAATCACCTTTTTCGGGTTAATTGGGATCAGCTCTTTCGGGTAGCCTTTTCCATCGCGGTCGATGATCGAGTAGCAATTTCCCTCCAGCCCCAGCAACCCCTGCTGCTGCTCAAAGTACTCGAATGAGGTGTCTTTTTTGTTTGGCTGGGAGTGAATCAGGTCATAAATCGGGTGGTCTGTCGCGCGTTGCCGCCCTCCATTTTTATCTCGTCGATAAAGTTCGACAGGCAGCTGCGCGACGGACTCCGCCAGGAGGGTTACGCACGCTCGAACAGCGGAAAGTGCAAGCGCCGTTTCCGGCGTAATCATGATACCGGCTTTACTCTGGCTTGAACTGACGCCGCCCAGCATCGCCTCCCAAAAACCGCCCCCTGATACGGGCCGTTTTTGTCCACGAAACATCTGGGGAATGAACATTATTTCTCCCCGTTATTTTTAACGCTGGCAGATGCCGAGCGCGCGATTAAAAAAGACCAGAGCAGGCAGATGATCCCGCCGGTGATAAACCCCGCTGCAGGTAATACAAGCCAGGCTCCAGCAGAAACCAATAAAGCCCCGACAAGGCCAATAATGAAACTCAGAATTGTGATTAGCACGCTACGTCTTCCTCATCATAAACGGATTGGTTGCTGGCCCTACCGTTCAGCATTGCGCGGCCTATAGCCATAAACAGCGCTGTTGCGCCGTCGATTTTTGATTGTTTGTCGCCCTTCGTAGGCCGGACAATATCGTCGCTACCGGGTACATTTTTCCCAATAACGTTGCTGATACACCATGACAAGACAGGGTTTCCATCATGGTGGAAACGTCCGCCAGCGAGCGCCGCTTCCAGCTCCTTCATAGGGGGAGACATGTTGGTATAGTCCTGCCGGATAGAAATGGGATCGAATCCGTGGTCCTGCAGCTCATGGCTGAGTGCCGTTGCCCCACTAGGGTCAATGGGGATTTCGCTGACACGGACCTTATCAATTTCCTGAAGGTCAATAATGCTGGCCAGGATTTCGCGATAATCCGCTTCTGCCCCGTCAGTAGCCTCAAGCACTCCCATTTCGACAAACTTCACATATCGATCCGCTGTTTTGGCTATTTTCGGGTCCGTACTCCTTACAGTGTCCTCCGGTACCCAAAATTTTGGCTTGATGCAGTAATAGTGTTTTTTACCTTCAATCTCCCGGACAAATACCCCAACACCGGCATTAAGATCCAGACGCTGGGCAAGGTCCAGGCCGAGGTAATAATCCTCTCCGGCAAAGTCCTCATAGCACAGGGATTCATCAGCTGCAGCATGCCATTGCGTCATGTTGTAGAACGCAGATTTGCCGGATACCCAGATATTGAGGCGCTTAGTTTTAAACGCGTTTACCTTACGCGGAACCTGTTTAGCTACCTCCATCTCCGCCAGCAGATCGTCATACGAAATCGACACATCGAGGTTCGGATTCGCTTTAATGAAGTTGGTCGGGTCGGTCCAGTCGTCCCCTTCATCAAGCTCATAAATCAGGCCAAACAGACGGTCGTTAGGCACATGCCCGTTGAGCATCTCCTTGACTTGTTTATCTTTGTCGTAGCATGGCGATTCCAGCGATGTACCCGCCGTGGTGATGATAAGCGTCAGAGGTTGCGAACGGGCACCCATACCCAGCGTCATGGCTTCATACATGTGGTCCGTATCGTGCTCATGATATTCATCAATAATCGCGCAGTGTGGGCTGTCACCGTCGCCTGGCTTACCGGCGATGGGAGCGAACAGCGAACCGTCTGGTCGGGTCAGGCTATCTACCCATACCGAAATATTGAATTTTGAGCGGAGCGACGGAAGCCGGTCTGCCATCTGTCTGGCTGGGGTGAATACCTTTTTCGCCTGCGCCATCGTGGTGGCCCCGCAGTACACCTCTGCACTGTTTTCACCGTCTGCGCAGAACATGTACGTGCCTATACCTGCCGCGAAAAACGATTTCCCGTTTTTCCTGGCCACTCGGATATACGCTTCACGAAATCGGCGTTTTTTGGTCTTTTTCGTAACCCAGCCGAAAATCGAACTGAATGCAAAGGCCTGCCAGGGTTCCAGCTTCAGTTTTTGACCAGCTAAATCACCGCTGGAGTGAGGTAATAGTTGAACGAAACGGCAGGCACGTTCCGCCAGTTCACGGTCGAACCGGTAGGGATAATCCTTATCGAGAGAAATTTTCAGATCATTAAAATGGCGCTGGCATGCCAGCTGGATGCTCTTGCAGGCGAGTATTTTCCCGTTCAACACATCCCGCGCATACTGATTCGCCATATTGACGTTCGGGTATGCGGCCATAATAAGTCCCTAAAAATTGGGACGATCGCCCCAATCAAAATTCGTCAAATTCGTTTTCGGTTTTACTCCCGGCGAGTGGAGTTCGTTTTACCATCCGGCTATTTGGGTCAAGTTTTAGAACAACGCTCAGCCGGATTAACTGTGAGATATATTTGTCACGGGCCTTTACTGCCGCGCCCATTTTCTGCCCACCGGCTGCTGTCTCATCGCCGAGCCCATCATTTTTGATTTCCTGATTGGCATCGAAAAGAAGCTGAACAGTGTTGCAGTATTCCATCAGCAGATAGCAGTCCTCCATTTCGAACGTGCCTCGGTCGATAAGGATTCTGCATGTCCGGCGCCAGGCATCGACAGCCATATCACCGAGTAATTCATCGGGAGGAGTAACCGCACGAGTAACAGAACTAACCTGTGATCCTGTGTTGCTCGATTTCCGTCCTGCACCGGGTGAACGCATTCCTGTACCCATACTCAACACCTGAAAAAAAGCGGCAAAAAAAAGTTTTTATTTCACACGCGCAAAAAACTACCGGAAGCGGCAGTCCCGAAGCGCGAAAGGGGTTAGGGATTTGAACCCCCTTCCCCCTGGCGGCAGTTGCCTCAGTCGAGGTGGAAGTCGTCTTTCAGGCTGCAGCCTGACCGCTTTAGTACTTCATCGTTATTATTCCTCTAACTCAGGAGCGGTTCCGCCATCAGCCTGCAGCACACTATCAGGGATACAGCTTTCCAACGGCTGCATCTCAAAGATTTTGAGTCCATCGAAACCAAGGAAGGTTGCGTTGGTATTGATATTGCCGGTGATGAAGTCGCTAACATCCATCAATAAAGCGTTAACGATGCTTTCTGTGTCCTGCCGCCAGTAGTTCTCGATGGCCGTCAGTAACGGATCAGAACCATTGCTAACTGACTGCTCACCAACCTGGTAGGTTTTCTTGTTGTCTTTCCCGGTGACACATACCAGCTTGCTGGTCTGCATGGATACCTGATCCGAGTTGTTCACCTTAACGGTGATCGTAGCGACCTTATTGCCTTCATCGTTCGTGCTGGAGGCATAGAACATGGCTAGAGTTAGCTCATTACGGTTATACATTATTGGCTCCGTTGACGGTTACGGCGGCGGCGGCCACGCGGTTGCGGTTGTTGGGCTGGTGGAAGTAGCTCTCCTTCCTTCGGCGGTTCTGCACTAACTGGAACCGTTGGTTCGGCTTGTACCTGCTGGGGCGGTGGCGCAGGCATCTCTTCTACCGGACCTCCGCCCATTTCAACCTTCAGCAAGGGCTTTTCCTCGAGCGTATGGCTGAAGTAAAGCGCTGTTACTCCGGCACCGAGGAATGACGTTCCGTTTTTCTCCAGGGCAACCAACTGCCCATCAACGTATTCAATTTTAAGATTCGTGGCGGTCATCGCGTTCTCTCTGTTGCTGTTTTCTTTCTGTGACATGGCCAGCACAACGACTCCAGGTTGGAGTCGTCATCAGTACCGCCGTGGGCTTTAGGGATGACGTGGTCGACGCTGGTAGCTTTTGTGGCTATGCCGTGGCGTCGGCAGTTCTGACAAAGATGTTTGTCGCGCTGGAGAACTCTGGCGCGGCGAATTTCCCACGGTCGGCCATAACCCCTTTCATGCCGACTTTTCCCAGCCTGATAATTGCGCCAACCATCGCCAGCATGTTGCTGTCGGTGGGCGTCACAATATCCGCTGGCATCATTGGTTATTGCCGCGCACCCCCGGTGGCGGCATGGGCGTTTAGAGCGGGCTGGCATTAGCGGTTATTCTTAATCGCAGACCAGGCTTTACCACCCGGTCTAAACGCAATATTTAAAGTGGTATCAATCCGCTTAGATATGTCGTTACTGAGATCATCTATCGTCTTCAGGGCTGCGCTAGCATCCATATCAACTTTTATCGTAATGGTTGAAGTCTGTTTTTCCTTACAATCGGCGCCTGGCTTGATGCTCGATGCGGGGATTGTTGTACCAAATATTGAGCCAGAAACTAAATGGCCAGCAATGACGCCATTAACGTATTCAATCTTGATATTTTGCATCATGGACCTTTATGAATAAAAAAGCCCCGCATCTGCGAGGCTACTGGTTAAACATCATGGTGTTGCTGGGCGGCATTGAGAAAACTCTATTCAAAGGCTATTTGGCAAAAGAAACATCCGGATTTAGAACTTGATGTATCCAGTGCATTGAAATGTCCGAAAAATGTGATAACGTCAGTTTGGACCAAAACGATAACTGTTTTTATTCATATTACATCTCGCCCTGCTCCCCCATAAAGCAGGGCTTTTTTTATTCGCCCACCAGAAAAATCAACACAAAACGTATGGGCTAGATACATTAATGCCCATAAAAAAGGCCGCATCAGCGACCGTAAAAAATAAGGAAAAATATATTTCCACATTCAGGCATACAGCCAACCTAACACACTAATTATTATTGCTAGTACGATTAAAGTTATGGCCGTCTTGCGCATGAATACGCCATAAAACGCCAATGCCATCCCAATACAAACGACTATCAATACTGGCCACATGTTAAGTAATAATAATAAGTAAGCTTCCAAATCGCTGTGAATCGTCACAATTACTCCGAATTCATTAATTCAGCCATTCCATAGTTCAAAACTTCGTCACACGATATCATGTGATTGCCCCTTATAAAGCCTGACCTTATCACATGTTTTTAACAAATGTATGTAGTAATGGGAAGATCTACTCTTTCGCTGGGATAGAAGTCCTCACCGATTCGTAAATCCTCTCACAGGTCATTCCTGCTGTGTAGCGTTCGTCAGCGATTGCAGCATATCGTCGAGCCTCTTCTGCAAGGTCTCCAAGCATGTCGGCGAGCATTCCGGCGGTGGCGCCGGTTGTTTTGCTTCTGACGGTAGCGGCGAGACTCGCGGTGTGCTTTGCGGCGTCCAGGCGGGTTGCAAGGTGTTTTGCCTGCTGGCGCAGCTGGTTAACAGTGCCAGAGAGATTAGCGGCAGCAGCGCGCGCTGCAGCGGTTTGGGCTTGAGCATCTTGTACGGCCTCATCGCGGGCGATCAAGCGCCCCTGTTCAATCATCCGGGCAGCGGTTTGCGCGTTAACTTCCTGAGCCGATTCGGCGCTATCACGTTCTGCCCACCGCTTTTCCCATGCCCGATCGCTCCAGGCTAAACCAGCAACAAAGGCACCAGCAATAATCACCGCAGCGATAGCTGGCTTTAGGTAAGTTGCATTCACTGGTCAATCCCCCAGCACGTCAGCGCACTTTCCTGATCCCGGCGAGTTACCTGCCCGTAGCAGTTATTAGCGCGTATGCGGCAATCCTTCCCACCGTCCTTAATCCACCAGCGAATCGCTTCACATGCGCCTTTACGGTCGCCGACGTTGATGCGCTGGTAGAACGTAGACGGGAAGCATTTACCTGGGCCGATGTTATACGGACAGAATGAAGCAATGCCGACTTTCTGCGGAGGCGTCAACGGTACGCGGATATTCCGGTCAACCCACGCCAGCGCCTTATCACGTTCGATAGCATTCACCTCGTCACATTTTGCCTGGGTTAACTTCATTCCCTGCGTGACGGGTTTACCATCAATACGCGTGGCACCTCGGCAAATAGTCCAGACCCCCTGGCTACCATCGCGATACGCGGTAAGGCTGTTACCTTCTTTCTCATCCAGGAACTGATCCATCAAGGTTGGGGCAGATGCACCAGCAGCTATTAATCCCAGCATGGCTGCGCTGAGTTTCGTTTTCAGGTTGGCCATGTCAATGATCCTGTGGTGGTGGGCCACCGTAGCCCCGTTCAAGTGACTGCTGATACATCTTCGTCCAGCGGCGTTTGAAATAGAGGTTGGTTAGATATGTAGCCACACCGATTATCACGCCACTTACCAAGGCAATGAAATTCCAGTCAAGCCCATGAAACCAGTCATACGCTCTCGCCAGCCCAGTACAGATTAAGCCACCCGACGTGCAGTACGAGGCCGCCGAAAAGATTTTGTCAGGCATTTTCATAGTCTCCACCTCGCATAGTTAGCGGGTGCTGTGCATTTGAAAGGGTCAGGCCCATCGGGCTGATTTAACAACTAGCCGTATCGATGATGATTCCCGTGAGCCTGAAATGAAAAAGGCTACGCAAATGCGCAGCCTGTAATTGTCGTGGGTAATTTTTTTAATTGTCGCCAGAGGATCACTGACGCTGGAAATCACCACAAGCGATTGAAATCTGATCCACCAGATAGCAAAAAGCGCCGAAAGGTAGCGAGGTCATCAAGTGATTGTGTGGTGGCCGGCGAGATCTCCGGCTTGAACCTATTCTGGTACTCCCGCGATTTACTAAAGCGATCTGGAGCGCATTAGCGGTCTTCGCTGCTTTTCATCGCGTCGGCTTCAAGCATCAGCCTTCGCATTCACCACAACGATAATGGCGCTCAGTGCATTTAAGCCAGGTCCCATAAGGGAAAGTGCCATTATCTGTTGCCGCGCTCCGTTCCGTGGAGCAACGCCGTTTTGCGAAGGCGGAATTGACACGGAGTATTCAGGTAAAAAAATGCCAGCCTCTGGAGGGACTGGCAAAGGGATGTGACTTCGATTTTGTATTGGGCGTGATACACGGGTATCGGTATCACAACTACATTATAGACAATAAAAAAGCCCTGTATCTCTACAGGGCCCTGAAATCAGTACAGAAAGAATCGAACACCTATGGTGTGTGGTGCCGGGTGCTTCCCGGAGAATCGGCCAGCGTACCGATCCGTGTGCTTACGATAAAAGATATGAACCGCTGTACACTCCACCGCGTTGGGGATTCACCACGCAGGAAAAGTAACAAAAAACGTCACTTGCCACACTCAAGATTTTGTTTAAATCTGGAAAATACAACTCGACGATATGACAGGGGTACTGATGCAATGCATCTCGCGAATACCCCTGTCGTATCGCCGGAAAGCAAAAACCCCGCAAAAGCGGGGTTATTGTTGTAATCAAATTGTCGCTTCTTTCGCTGCCGAGTGGCGCAGCTCTGCCAAGCATGAATGGATTATCTGATTTTTTGGCCCATTTTCAACATCAAAAGGGATTTATAGCACTTTTTGTTAATCAGCCTGAATTCCCTTTCGTACCGACAGAAATGTTTTTGCTCTGAATATTTCCAGGCACCATCGCACGCGCTTGCGGGCTTCACCATCTGTTAGCCACGGGGCCACCAGCTGTAATTCCCGGGTTATGTCAGAGATTTTTTTGCGTGTGGTGTAATAACTAACTCCTACCAGATAAACCGGATCCGCCGCTTCAAATGCGCCGAGAACACAGCGCTCTACGAATTCGGCATCATCATCATGAATAGCGGAATCTATCAGGCTGATGACTGGCTGAGGCCATAAAATCGCATGTGCTCGGTTTAAGGCTTGCTGGCCTCGATATCCCTCCTCCCTCGCCTGTTCTATCGCTGCAGTAAATCGTTCCAGCGCTTTATCTGACCAGCGGTCCCCTTTCAAACCTCGCCAGCAGGAGTGGCCTGTGGGCTTTCGGGGAGCTGTTCCCCCACGCATGCTCTCTCCCCATATTGTTAGCAGTGATTTAATCCAGGCAGACTGAATGCCATTCAGGGGCGTAAACCGGCCTAACCAGCTTTTGCGAGGCGCGGCGGCCACTGTTTCTAATCCTGCGCGCTGCAGCCGGCGTTGACGTGGTGTCATCATGCTCTTCTCCTTACGCCAGAACGCCGAGCGCATAGGCCCGGTCCAGCAATTTAATAATTAATTCCGGCTGACTGCCGTACTCGCGCTCGAAAGCAACTGGATCGTGATGAAGCGTCCGGTGATGCTTACGGCAAAGAGGGATCGTAAAAATATCGTGTGCCTTGGTACCAACGCCGCCCTGCCCCCATCCGATAAGGTGATGCGCATCGTCGGCAGACTGACCGCAGCACATACATGGCTGAGTCTTTACCCAGGAAATAAAACCATCTGACACCCAGCGGATCCGCTTAGGTCTGGTGAATAAAGTGGCTGGTGCCACGGGATCAACAACCACTGGCACCTCTGGTTTTACCGGGGCTGGTGGTTCAGGATGCCTGGCAACCTTAGCAACAAGCGGGGAAAGAATGCTGGTGGCCGGCACCGATGGGACGATTTCGCTTTCTTTGTAGACTGACTGGAAAACTTCTTCTTTAAGCCGAAGGGAACGGCGCGCCATCTCTTCTGTGATTTCGTCCCCTATTCCAACGCTGACAGCCCACCAGCACAATTCAGCAAGTGACAGGGAGCGTTCAGGGTCAAATCCCAGTGCGATACGGGCAGCATCGATTATCAGATCTGCGTTATTGATACCTACCAGCCTATCAAGGGTTTGATCGGTCTGGTACTTCAGCTCGTTATCACAATGCCAGCATGCGACGATTGCCCCGGTTGAATGCCGGAACGTTACCAGCTCTGAATGGTGATAATCAGAATGTGGCCACTGGCAATGCTTAACCCTCTTAAGCAACCAGGATTCGAGACTATTCACACCACCAGCAGCCCTCACTACCCGCTCTTTCATAAAGAATGGTCGAATATCAGGATCATCTCGTAAAGGTTGTCCAGCGTCAGGAATGCGCCCGCTTGGTAGCGCCTTCATTTTTTCTGGCAGAGTCTCCACCAGCACGCGCCCACCTCTGAATAAAGGCATCAACTCTTTCCCGGGTTTAAGCAACACAATTCCCAGGTGCCGGGCAACATCAACATTTAGTAATACGCGCATCAGTCCCTCCACATTTTTTGTGTGTAGGTTCTGTTAATGCGCGGTGGCTTGCTGGATTCCGGCAACAGCACACGGAGTTCCCATGAGATAAAGTCGCTCGACAGGCTTTTCTCAACCGGACAATTCTTTTTCCGGTAGCGTTCCGCCAGTTCCAGAGCCTGAGACTCTGAAAGTTGTTCATGGAGAAACCAGCTTTTCTTCATGGGCGGGCCTCGTACACTCGCAGGAACTCCAGCGCCCGATCACGCGCCCCAGGTGCGTCAGCGATCATTTCCTGCAGCAGCTGCACGGCAAGTAATGGTTCCTTTCTTCCGACGACAGAAATCCCACGGGAAACACCGCGAGATAGTTTTATGAAGTTTTTTTTATGTAACGCACGAAGGTGCAAAGCGACAGCATTCGGTGAGCTAACGCCAAGAAGCCCGGCCAGTTCCTGAACGGTCGGCGGGTAGCCATGCTGATTGATATATGCCACCAGCAGATCAAAAACTTCCTGCTGTCGTGGTGTCAGGTTGTGGAATGAAGAAAGACCAGCGCCATCAACATGATCGCCAGCCTGTTCCGCATCAGATATTAATTTTGTTTGCGCCATGGTTTCTCTCCGTGACGCAGCAGGTATAGGTTGTTCAAGCCTATGATAGGAGTGTAACAGATTTTTTAGAAACGCGATAACCAGCCCACTCAAGCATTTGTGTAAAGAGTGTCGGTGTTCCTACGATCTCATCATCTCGTAAAGGCATAAAGGAAACCTCTTCGCCACGTCTGTACATGAGCGAACGTCCACTGTCAGGAAATGAGTGCAATCTTGCAACGATTACCCCATCATGACATCTGATGACTGCATATCCTTTATTCAGTAATACTTCTTTCTGTTTCACCAATCTCCCTCCACACTGGAAAGTTATTGTATGTTGTATCGACAAAACCGGTCGTTTGCGCAGTCTCGAATTTGCAGGAGAATTTCCACAATCTGCTTTTTAACTTCCTTTAGGACACAGTAAATTCTTAAGTCATTCGAGCCTGCGCAGCGTATTACCAAACTGCAATCATCAAACTGATAGGAAAATTTTATTAATAGTTTTTGTTCACACACCGACACTGAACCCTTTGAAAGTTCTTCAGCATGATCAATCAGTAATTTAACTTTCATAGCTGTCCTCTTGACAAGAGCTGTATATACATACAGTACACCTATGCATGTGATTATTCAATGCATTGACAGCACGAATCGTCAAAAGGCGTGGTATTTTCTCCTTTGTAGTTCTATGTAAAGTAAGTAAATTATGACACGGTCAAGGGTAAAACATGAATGAACACCACCTGAAGAGATGATGTTCATAGCAGGAAATTGAAATGAAATACGAAGTTAACTACGCTTTAAATTTTGCAGGATCAGAACATTTCGGATACTTTAGACCATCACTAAAGTACATAACTTCATCTCCAGTATATCGATCTTGAGCACTATAAGTGATTCCATAAGATAAAGTTTTAGAGGAATTATACATCATACGAATAGGCGAAACGTTATCATATGAAACTATCCAAGGTGTTCTAATCTCAGTTTGTATTCTATTAGAAATTACAACATGATCTTCATGAATATAATGATTTTCATAGAGACCTTTCCCCTTAACATAATATGGAGGATCAAAATATGTCAAAGAATTATCCGGCAAATTCTTTATGATTTTTGTAATGAAATCATTAGCATCGAGGTTAAAAATATGAATTCGTTCCTTTTTCTCAGCTATTAACTTAATTCTTTGAACTAAATCTTGCTTATTGTATCTAGCATCTAATTTCCATTTCCCTTCTTGATTCTTACCACCAATTACCCCCCCCTTAAGAATACCTGAACGATTTGTTCTGTTCAGAAAAAAAGTAGCAAAAGCAAGTTGAAGTTGATCCTTACTTTCAGGAGTCGTCATTATTGATTTTTGACGATGCCACTCATCCATTGTAACTTCAGTGGTCATAATCAGGTGACACAATTCATCAGTTCGATTTAGCACGCTATCCCAAAAAGAATATACAGCCAAGTTCAGATCATTAAGATATATTTTCGAAGCATACCCTTTGAAAAGTAACTTCAACGCCAAACCGGCACCACCAGCATATGGTTCTGCATAATGCAGCTCCTGTAAATTATTCACTTCTATGATTTTACTCATAAAGTTGAACAACTTACCCTTACCGCCGGGATAACGTAGTGGCGTATTAAACCGCATAAAGCACCTCATATGTATATGACCGGTATTATACCAAAATTAGGGAAGTTATGACCATACAATAATTTACCGAAAAAACAATCAGTTATCAATTTGGAGATATCCGTACACTTTGCCTGACTCAATCCCAAAACCACTAATTAGCGCATTAATCAGACAAGCTTCAAATTTTTTCTTAAATTCAAACTTAAACTCTGGGTTATTGTTTAACCAATATCTGTATGGATTCTTGCTCACTGGACCTGTTAAAAGAGCACGGACGTTTTCATTTTGGGCAAAAGTTTTGAATAATTTTCTTAATTCCCCTTTCGCACTCTCTTCATTTTTTCCTTTCTTGTAATCTTTAATAACATCTAATAAAGAAATTTTTTCTTCCACTATATTAAGCTTTTCAATAATGTCAGCACTAATTTTTAAAAAGACAACTTTTGTGAAACCCTTATTTTCCTGCCAATACAGATCCTCTTTATCTAAATTATACATAAACTCAAACAAAAGTTGATCTGGCGGAAGAGTCGTCGGTAATAAGCATAAACTTCTTTCAGTTTTTGCTTTTTTAGCATTCTGACTGTTATCGTTTGCAACGTCGCCATCTAAAACAATTATGCTTTTATTAATAAACTCAGGTATCTTTCGAGCCATTAAATCCAACATTGTACTGCAACTAATATTTACTTCTTTCAGAGGCGTAAGTATTTTTTTAATATGCCGCTCTGTAATTAGTTGTTTGAAAAACAAATAACCTTCATAATCCTCAAAATAAACATTTATTTTAGGAAAAGCTTCTCCCGCATCAACATTAATAGTATCAACGAGCAAATCAGCATTTATTTCTGGCCATGATAAATTTGTTTTAGCTGAAATGGGGCCGTATGTGTCGGTAAGATATACCGTTTTATAATCCTTATCAGCAACCTGGCTAAGTTTAAACACTTCCTCTATAAGTATTGGAGAATGGGATGTCATAACAATTTGTAAATCTAGCTTACTAGCCATTCTCTTAAGAACGTTTATTAGTTCAATTTGTGCAGCCGGGAAAAGCCCTGCATCTGCCTCATCAATCAATAGAATCCCCCCATGATAATCTTTTAACTCTTCCTTAAGTCTTTTAAACGAGAATATTGCTTGTATTATCTGTCCAACGTTATCCTCACCAACAGAAACTGATTCATGGTCATAGTAATCTCCGTGTACAACCATGGAGTCAATAGTTCCTGTGGTCGCTGTAACAGAGGTTCCATTTTCCTTAATGAGTAACCTTCTATTCATCGATAAAATTTCATTTTTATTATCGATAATATACTGCACATCCCGTTCACTATACTCAGGTCGTAACGTTATAGGTAGAAGTCTCTGAAGGCTAAGGTAAATTACAGGATGTGTAACATTTCGACTGGTATTCTTATTACCTGGCACATCATTATTTCTAAGAACAGGTCTTGCTTTCTGATGATATGTTGAATCAACAAGACCAAGCCTTAAATTTTTCAACTCCTTTTCAAAAGCACCATCATACAAGCTTATTTGCACTTCCATTCCGCCGGGGGTATCAAATTTACTAGAAAACCTGAAATGGTCACTGAATTGTGATTTAAAACGATTACCTGTAAGTGTCCGATAAGAACTTAATAGTTCCGCTGGCTCTTTAGAGTAATCACGAGAAAAACTAAAAATTTGTGCAATAATTCCAAGTATCGTTGATTTGGATGTACCATTTTTTCCACAAATAACAGTTATTCGCTCCCCAAAGGATATATTAACATTTTTTAACCCACGAAAAACCTCAACATTCATGCTGCGGAGTTTAGTAATAGATTTAGCCACAATAAATTCCCTTCTTGCTCTAGTGTTTTTTATAGACACTATATATTTTTAAATTTAATTCAATAAACAGCTCTGGCATATGTATTTCACATGGCATAATGAAATTAAAAAACTGTTTAATTCAGTCTAATGTTAAAATAGGGAAATAGTAAAAAAAGAAACTATAACCTTCACTTAACATCTAGAGAATGCATGGCTATCATAGAGCATAAGTTTGTCTTTGTGTACAGTGAAATGAGTTTAATTCTCTTTTACTATCCTACTCAGGTCACACATTGAAGCGAAACGTATCATTATAAGCCCCCTTCCCCCGGCCTACCAACAATTTTGATATTCAACATAATGATTTGGGTCATTCAAGCATATGTCAGGCCTTGCAGCTAGCAAAGCTCTTTACGCTATGCGAACTTACTCATCACTACATTTATCGACCTCAACAAAACTACACGTATGTAAAACATTTCAAAATGCACACCGAAAACTCTTTAGCTTGGTACTATCCACGATACGTGTGGAGTCTGAATGGTTCCCCTCTTAGCTGGATAACTTTTAGCGTCATGCATTGAAGTAGTTCCGAATACGGTATCTCAAGTTAAGGAGGATACATTAACTATCTCTGTTCAGCTGATAATAACCAGTTTCAATTCCCAGTCAATAGCGATATGATTATTACTAGTATGTGTGGATTATAAATTTTTACCCTTAATCTAAATTTATAAGTGAGCCTGTATGATGAATGAAAATCTTTATCGTTTGATTGTTGACTATCAAAGCAAAGTTCAAATGGTTTTAAAGCTAATGTATCGCTCTGGCATTCAAATGCCATCCTCATCCTATGATTGGATTGAGTATAATATACCCATCTCAGGTGAATTAGATGGTGGGATAAAATATTATAAACATGGTTCCGGATGTCAAGTTGATCTAGGTTCAGAAATTGTGGATTTTGATTTTGGAGAACATGGCGAAGTGGGAGCATTTAATTCTTGGTGGTTAGCTAAATTCGCTGGCAAAAATTTATATAAATATGGTTTCAAAAGCCATGATGATATTTACACTCATTTAAACACGGAATTAAATCATGGAAATATAACCCCTCTGAATAATAACCTTTACTACATAACGAACGTACCTTTTAAATTTGCTTTAGAGATAGACACTCGAAACCCCGGGGATAAACTGCCAAGCCGTAATCACGATCGTGTACTAACGCTTCAGCTACATTATTTCGAAACTGCTGAACTCATGTTTAAAAACTACAATAAAACCAAACAAAAGATGAATAGAAATGGTAAACTGACTTATCGAGATAAATTTGAAATGAGAATTTACATATCTACCTGGTTAGGTTTTTTGGGGGTAGTTTGCGAAGGCTTCCGTAAATTGAATATGCGAATCGTATTGAATAAAGAACGCCCGAGCGAATTTAAAGAATTGACGCCAGTTTCAGATCGTATTGGAAAGTTAATGAAAGAGCATTCAGATTCACTCAGAATCTTTAGAAATAATGTCTTTCATCTTAGGGAAGATAATGAGCACGTACACCTTTTCTTTCATGATGAAGTTGATCGTCTTCAATGGGCCCATGAGTTACATATAATGCTTTCCGATTTTTTTTCGAAGTATCAATATTTTTGCGAAGTGCATTATGTAATTAACGGACGTATAGGTGAAAGCAACTTGGTAAAGAAAAAGTTAATTCACAAAAATAAACTTTGATTTTGAGATGATGCGTGATGATTGATCAAATGATTTGCTATGTTTTATTCTGAATGTGTCCAAAGATTACAAACGTAATATCGTAACTGAACTCTTTTATGTAGCTTGTGCGGAGCTTGAGGCTGGCTAAAAGTCGGGTATATCAGTCATGCTGCGAACTTCCTACCTTTCAAACGTTGTGCCTGCAGCAGTTGTTCGAACCTCATTCTGATCGGGTTACCGCAACCAAACGGCATATCGTTTACTCTCCACATTGGGGAACCGTTTTTAGTGCCCGTCTGGACAATCCGTCCGGTACCCGCCAGTTGTCTAACCTGCCCACTGACAGAGCTGCCACTACGCCCCATTGCTCTAGCTATTTCGCCGGACGTCATATCCGGATTAGCCCTGAGGAATTCAAAGGCGGTTATTTCATTGCGATACTTGGATTTGATTTTTTTGGTCATGGTCAAAACTCGTTTACTTGGTTAAACCTGCCGCTTTGCGGCGTTTGTACTCTTCCATCAGAAGCTGTGCTGGTGTCGGCCCTGCCGGATGTCGCGGCGCTTCAAGCTGTCGGCGAATCGGCGGGATCGAGAATCCATTAGCCAGGTGCTTCGTCCACTTCGTGAGTAATTTTTCTGCCAGTTTTTTTAGCTCCCCCTCTGTGAGGTTTCGCTCAACTCCCGTTCTACGCATCTCAACGCAGATGTGATACAGCACGTCCTGTTTCCAGGGGTATCTGTCGCTGCCCGAAAAGCGATAAGACTCATTGCGCCAACGCTTGTATTCAGCCATCACAGCTTCGGATGTCAGGTTGAATGGGTTGGCTCCACTCGCCGAAACCAGCGCTACGAATTCAGCCAGATCCGGTGGCCATGTGTTACCCGCGGCGCAGCGCTCCATGCACTGACGGCAGACCAGGGTAATCTGGGCATCACTCATCGATCCAATCTGGGCAATCCACATATCCGATGGCGCCGCCCCGTTCTTCTGGGTCCACCGGTTCGAAAATATTTCCCCCATAACCGTCCACAGGCGCCATGCAGTTTCCGCCGCGAGCAAGTCCGTTTTCGCGCTCCCACCGTTCTCGGGCTGCCTGAATTTCCTGGACTGCCCGAGATCTCGTGTTATCTGGTTGAACTCCTGCATTCGCACTACCCCCGTTAACTGGTTTTTTCTGGCGGACTTCCGCCCGGTTGAGATGCCGGGCTAACTTCTGTTCCCATTGCACCTGATGGAATACTTTTCCTTCGGCCTGCCAGTAGGCAATGAAGCTACTTAGCTCTGCGGGAAGATTTAACCCCGGCTTTAGCGGCATGCCCCAGAGCGTGGCCTGTCTGGGAAATTCCGCGGATGGTTTCCAGTCCTGATGCATCGCAAACTTCCCGAAGGTCTGACTGGCACCAAAGGCAATCCCGGGCTGATTCGGATAACCCGGCTTAACTGGTTCGACCAGATCGCTATATGTGGGGGTTATATCTTTTGGTTCCTCTGGTAGATTCCGGATCCCGTTTTTGGGATCGTTTGACGGAAAAAACGGGATCGTTTGGTTGTTTTGCGTACAGGAAACAATCCCGCTTTCGGTACCCTTACCAGATGTAACAACACCGTTTTCGGGTATGTTTAAACGATCCCGTTTTTGGTAATGTTCCCGTTTTTGGGTGTGTTCAACTTCGGCAATGCTTTCTTCCACACCAAGAAGCCGGTAAACAGGGATTTGTTTAGTCCGCCCACGCCGTTCACCTGTATCTTCAATAAGCCCAATCGAGACCAGATATTGCAGACTCGACTGGACTGTTTTCTTATCCAGTTCAGTTGCTTCAGCCAGCGCAGGAATGGATGGAAAAGCACAGAGATCAGCCCCGCACATATCGGCCAGCCAGGTCAGAACTGCCTTCGCAGAAGATTTCCCGGTTTTGACTTTTTTGGCCCATCGCATTGCATCAATGCTCATGAAGCCCCCTTATTTTCTGTACGGTACTCATTGTAAAAACTCGATTAAAAAAATTGCGGCGCTACGGCGCTAATGCTCGCCAGTAGTGGTCCCGCCGCATCTGCAGGAAGCATGTTAAAAAGTGCAATTGCTGCCTCTCGTATTTCACGCTCTAGCTTCTGCAGAGGTGCGCCAAGCAACTTGGCCTGGTGCGCTTCACTGCATTCTTTGATTGCATTAGCCACCAGCTCGGTTTCAGTTAAGCCGCGTTTTAGGCCATGTTTGCGCGCGATCTCTAACGGCATTGCATCAGCGATAGCCGCCGAAAGCTGGATGACATAACTGGTGTACTTCTCTGAGCCGCCCTCGTTTTTCAGGTAGCGATACAGATTCTGTTTATTGACGCTGATACCGCGTCCGTTTTGCTTTTCCCACTGTTCGGCCACCAGCTGTGCGACGTGGTCTTGCGCACGTCCAGGTAATGAGGACTCCCATTCCTGAACGGCGGTATAAATGGCCCTGCACTTATTGCGATCGCGGCGCATCGGTAAATACTGATTTTCTGTTTTCAGCTGCATACCTTTCACCAGGGTATGATTTTCAAAAGAGATGGTTTGCATGGTTACTCCTTTGGAAGTCCATCAGCAGGGTTCGGATAAAGATCTGGGCGCAATTCGTGTGGTGTTACCTTCCAGTCGACAGCTTTGCTCACCTTGATCACTAGCTCTCCTGGTATTTTATTTTTGAACCACCCATTAACTGTTTGGGCTCTCCTTTTCATACGACGGCCGAGCTCGGCTTGGCTGCAGATGTTCAAGAGCTTTTTTTGGGTTGATGTCTTCATCGGTTGATCTCGTTGGTTGTCGATGGAAGACAATAAAACAAATTTAATCGATATCGTCAAATTATTTCGATAGTTAGACCTACAGAAAAAATCTGTATAATCAGTTGTAACTTTATGAATTGGATGAAGAGATGAACTTCGGAAAGAGATTGCAAAGGGCTATAAAAGATCTCGATATATCTCAATCTGAGCTAGCCCGCAGGTTGGGAGTTAAGGCTCAGTCGGTAAGCGGCTGGTGTAACTCTGATATTCTACCTAGATCTGAAATCTTAAATCTTCTGCCGGCAGCTACTGGTTATCCGCTTTCATGGTTTTTTATGGAAGATGGCGAAGTATCTCAAGATAAGGATCCGTGGGAGACAAACGTTCAAATCAAGCCGTCTTCTGAACTCCAAGCAAGGCTGCTTAATGCGTTTGAACAGTTACCAACTGATGATGAAAAAGAGAGAATTATCAGCCTTATAGACATGCGTCTTGAAGAACTTGATAATTTCGCAAAGGCCTATCTACAAAAAAGAAACCTGATTCCCCCTACTAAATAAACCCTTCTATCTCCTTCCACATTTCGTGGGTCATGAATTGACCTGCTGGTTTTTTTTACCCCTAACTATCGATTTAATTTGACGCATATCGATTACTTCGATAATAATACACCCATCGCAACACGTCATCGAGGCAGGAAGCCCACGTAGTAGCTGCCGGCGGCATACGAAACACCGGATGAGATGACAGCAACATTAATCGCAGCAGGTTTAAACGTTCCGCTACCCGGCGATAAGGGTCAACAAAATAAGGTAATGCTCATGTCTGAGGAGACTTTGAAACTGGCCGTTAGCTACTCAAATGCCAGCATGGTTATTGAACGATCAGTAAACATTTTCCAAAACGTAAATGAAATCCGTTCATCGCTGGATGATATGCGCGAAGCAATGAAATCCTGCGGCATCGTTATGGATGATCACTTGGACAGTTACGACACTGCTCTGCGTAATCTGGAAAAGCTACTGCAAAAGATTGAAGGCGATGCCCGTCAAGAAGCTATTGCTCTGCGTTACAAGCTCAAGGCGCAGTAAACGGGCTTTGCAATGCGGTGAATGCGGCTATGCGCACGCGGCACAGTTAAAAAGGTAAACATGAGCGGTTTTCATGTTGCGGGAAAAAGCAGGTCGGCAGCAGTTGTTAACTGGCTGATGTCACCGGGAGGCACCCGGCGCCGCATCGCAAAGCCTGATTAATGGTTAATCAGCAAGTAGCGTTAGCCGCGATAAGGCTGAGGCTGGAATGAGTAAGAACGGTATTCGCTCTCTGGTCATTTCGTTAATTATCGGCCTTTTGTTCTGGGTCGCAGTATTTATCACACTCAAGGAGTTAATCCATGATCGATTTCAAACGCAAGCCAGCGCGCCAGCAGGCCATCCGCCTGAGCTGGTTCGAGACAAGAGTTCGCCAGCTTTGCTACCTGTTAGCCCAGAAAGGAAACCCTGAGGCTAAAGCATGAATACGCTGTTTGCCCTTGTCATCAGCGTGTGCGCCCTGACCGGCGAGTGCTCTGATGTCCTGATAGGCGTGTATCCATCTGAGACCAGTTGTAACAGCGATGCTGAGGCCCAGAAGGTAAAAGGCACATGCCAGCCATACAAAAAGGCATTTAAGACGGCTGACGACCAACAGCCTGCAGTAAGTTTCTGATTCGGGTTTTGATAATGGGCACCGGCAGATGCCAGCCTAAAGCCTGGTATACCGGGCTTTGTGATGGTACATCCGCCATCGTAACCAAACAGGAGACGAGGCCTGTTCTGGTTAAATTGGAAAAGTTGACTTTGCCCGCCCCGCGGCGGGCCCTTTTTCCGGAGGTTTTATGTCAGCTAACGAACTGGCATTGAAATTTAGCACTGCTCCAGCTGAGCAGCTCATCGGCGATCTGACCGTTCACGAAGTGAAAGAGGCACTTCACGATGAAGTGGAGGAAGAAGTGCAGAGTGAAGTATGGATGGAACATAACTTTGCTATGGAAGCCGCTGAAGAGGTTGCAGATGCCTTTGCTACAGCGATGAAGCTGGCACTGACGCAACCCGCAAAGGTGGCTAAAGCTACATTACGCAAAGCGCTAAAGGATTATCCGGGTTATGGCTCAGAACCAAAGAGCGGCCCATAAAGCACAAAACCCGCGCAAGGCGGGTTAAGTACCCCGGTTAGCCGACCAAAGCTTCCCGGATTCGAGTTTTGACAATGACCACTACCCAGAGGGAGCTTTCACAGTCCCGGGTATCTTACAGCCTTAAGGAACCCAAACGCAATGAACAACTACGCGTATCTCATTAAAGCAAAGGCAAAAGCCACCGAAGCTAAAAACCTCTTCTGCTGGTTCTCTGCTAAATCCGATTCCCGCGCCGAACGCCGTATCCTGGACATTCTGGAAGACGCTGAGATTAATGTTGGCCGCGGCGCCAACCACCAGCTGCCTATCCGCACCAACTGGTTTATCGTTGATGACCTACCGGAAGAAGGTGTACTGGATGACACCTGGTGTGACCGCTACGAACCTGGCGAGGATGGACTGAGCTGGCAAAAAATTGCTGCTCCAGTCCCTGCTGAGCCAGAAGTAAGCAATGAACCGGTAGCTAACCCCCCTGTCAGCAAGAATGATGAAGAGGACTATTCGGCCAATGAAGATGCCCTGTTCAACCTGGCTGAAATGCCTTTCCGCACGCAGCTGCTTGCCCAGTACATGGCCGACGAACGCCATGTGTATCACATTAGCATTCCACACCGGGACCGCCTTTCCTTAATGGAAATGGATACAGAGAATCACGCTATACAGAATCTGATCCTGGCTGCTGAAAATGTACCGGAAATTAAGAAATACGATATTCCCGGTCTGTGGAAATTCACCAGTGCATTCAAAACCGTTTTCCCTGAAGGGAAACGCTATGAGCTTGGTAAGCAGGTTCAGTTTGCCAAAATATGGTTTCAAACGGCGCACATTGACCGCGGGATTCTGACTAAAGAATGGGCTGCTGGTAATAGTATTTCTACCGTAAATCGCACGCCCTCCGGTGCGAATGCCGGCGGCGGTATCGCAACAGATCGCCTGACTCCGTTAACGCCCCTCGGCCTTGAATTCGAGATCTGCCTGGGATTGATAGCCCGTACCCAGGAGTTCGACATCTACAGCCCACCGCTGGACGTCGATATTAAGGCAAACAGCATGATGAATAAGATGGAAAACGCTGAGTTCCTGGCAACTCGCGAGCTTTTCATGTCCATGCCTGGTGGTCGCGATTACTCACGGGCCTGTAATGTCGCGACGGTTAAAACAACGCCAGAGGGTTTGTGGAAAGATCCGGTGAAACATCGCGAATATCTGAACCGTGTCATGACTGAAGCCGACCACGCTCACCCGGACGAGCTTATTGTTGATATCGCCTGCGGCCGTTCCTCGATGCCTATGCCAATGCGTAAAGCTGAAGAACCTGACAATAGTGATGCAGATAAGATGACCGGCGCGAATGATCAGGCCGATGATACGCCGGCGCGCGAACTTGAAATCAGGCCTCAGGTAGAACTGGCTATTTCCGGTAAAACTGCAGTAATGGATCTGTCAGAAGCAAGTGAACTGCTTAACCTTTTAGAAATCGAACGGGATAATTTTATCAAATCCCTCTCATTCGACCTTTATTTTATGGAGGTAGGTGGTCTCTCCATTTCAGATGACGAAATTCATCACCTCACATTACAGGCACTGCATAAGTGGATTAAGGTTCCGGCCAGACGTGTGCGAATGCTTGAAGAAGCACTGGCGAACATCCGCACATCAAACGCAATGCCTGAAAATCCGGAGCAAGGTGATCTGCAGGACAAAACAAATCAGATATTAGCCGCTAACCGTGGTGAATATATCGAAGGCATCAGCGATCCTAACGACGGCAAATGGGTTACAGAAGATCTAACCAGAACTAATTCTACCGCAGAGGCCACCAGCGATGTGCAGATGGAAGAGAATTTCGGTAATGAAACCGAAGTTGTTAATGAAATTTCTGAAAGCGAAACAGCAGCTGAGACAGGTACAAGTAATGCTGACATTGGTAGCGAAACAACTACCGTAAATATTGAATCCGGTCATCATAATGATGTTGAAGAATTACCAGCAGATGACGTTCACGTCATGGTTGATCTTGAGGTTATGGGTAAAAAACAAAATGCCCCCATCGTTGCTATCGGAGCGGTCGTGTTTAATCCGGCTACAGGCTCAATCGGAGAAAGTTTCTATAAAGTCATAAGCCTCGAGTCGTCTGTAAATTGGGGTGCGGAAATGGATGCACCAACCGTTATATGGTGGCTTAAGCAGTCCTCCGAAGCGCGCTCAGCGATCGTGAATGATGACGCCATCCCGCTACTTGATGCCCTACTCCAGTTCCGTGAATTTATTTTCGAAAATATCCCTGGAGGTCGCAAAACTGCTCAGGTCTGGGGTAATGGCGCATCTTTCGATAATTGTATTCTGCGTTCTTCATTTGATTACATCGCTGAAGAATACCCGTGGGAATACTGGAATGATCGCGATGTTCGAACAATTGTAGAGCTCGGTAAAGCAATTGGAATAGACCCGAAGAAAACCATCCCATTTGAGGGAGAACGGCACAACGCCCTTGCCGATGCTATACACCAGGCCCGGTATGTTTCTGCAATCTGGCAGCGTCTCATCGAGGGTAATAGAGTGCTGCAAAAACTGACTCAAAACTGATTTTTTATTTTCAGAATTACGCCCACCAGCCAGTTATCTTTTACTGGCTGGCTATCTGAGGTGATAGCTATGTACGAACTCACACTGTCACCAGTGGAAATTGCTGAAATTACTGGATACAGACGGTACACAGAACAGCAGCGTCAACTTCGATGTCACGGCATTCCGTTTACTACGGATCGAAGAAATCGCCCAATTGTCCTGCGTAGAAGTCTGGCACCTAATATTACTGAATTGCCAAAGGTTGACGAGTATGTTGCAACAGAACCCAACTTTGACGCCATCTATGGGAAGACCACGTAAAGATCCGAAGGATATACAACTTCCGCCTCGGGTCACAAAAAATAAATATAGCTATGTCTGGAAACCAAAAGGTACAAAGAAAAGTATTAGTTTGGGGAAGATACGCGAAACAAGTATGTCAAAACTCTGGGCCAATTACGAAAAAGCAAAAGCTGAGCGCCATGACGTAATGACATTTGCCAAGCTATGGGGAATGTTCCTCGACAGCCCGACATTCACTGAGCTGGCGACTCGTACCCAGAGTGATTATCGCCAACACCAGAAGAAGTTACTGGCGGTATTCGGCAAGATGAAAGCAGACGACATTAAAATTGAGCAGGTTCGTATTTATATGGATAAGCGCGGCGTTTCCAGTAAGAACCAGGCAAATCAGGAAGTATCCAGCATGTCGCGGGTTTTTGGTTGGGGCTTTGAACGTGGCTATGTGAAGGGAAATCCCTGTCGCGGGATCCGTAAGTTCACTCTCGCAGATCGTGACGTTTATATTCCAGATGAAGATTATCTGGCTGTTTACGAATGCGCACGAATAGAAGTAAAAGTTGCGATGGAAATATCTTATCTCTGTGCAGCCCGCGAAGGCGACGTTTTTGATTTGATAGTTTCCGAGCTAATGGAAGATGGGATTTTTATTGAGCAAAACAAGACGGGTAAAAAACAGATCAAGAAATGGACACCCCGTCTACGTGCGGCGATTGATTTGGCTAAAAAACATCTTATCGGAAAATCAGCAGCCGGTTATGTAATCCCTTCACCATCAGGTGGACGGATGAATAAAAAAACATTCAATACATGGTGGAATAACGCGAAAAAGCAAGCCGCGGTGAAACTGGGTCGACCTGTTCCGGGTACGTTCCACGATATTAAAGCCAAGGCGATTTCAGACTATGAAGGTAGTAGCAAAGAGAAGCAGATGTTTAGTGGACACAAAACAGAAAGCCAGGTTGTGACGTATGATCGTAAGGTCAAAATATCGCCGACGCTGGACGTTCCGATGATGAGCAAGGAGAAGTGAAAGCGGCAGTTGGGCAGCAAAATATACCAAGTGAATATACCAACACTATACCAACAGCCCAAAGCAACAAGGGGCTACCTTTCGGTAACCCCTTGTTTAATTTGGCGGAAGCGTAGAGATTCGAACTCTAGAACCCTTTCGGGTCGCCGGTTTTCAAGACCGGTGCCTTCAACCGCTCGGCCACGCTTCCGGTATGGGGCGCACTATAAACACCTCTGCCGATGCTGTAAAGCATCATTTTGTTCAACTGCCTTAAAAACAAACAAATCTGTGTTATTCGTCTGAATTTCAGGCAGTTTGCACAGAAATTCGGCGTTGAGAGCGCCCTTTGACTCAATGTTTTATGATGTACATATCTTTGGTGTAGTAGTAACCCAGCTTATCCGGCTCGAAGCCGCCGACCCACGGCTTCACTAAATGGGTACGCACATAGTGATAAACCGGAATCGCGGGCACATCCTCAGCCAACAGATCCTCCGCCTGCTGATAGAATTTGCCTCGCGCGGTGGTATCCGCCGCCTTCGCCGCATCATGCAGCGCCTTATCATAGGCCGGGTTACTGTACTGGCTGGTGTTTTCGCTGTCGCCGGTGCGGAAGTTATTCAGGAATGACGCCGCATCGTCATAATCGGCGATCCAGGCATAACGTACGGCATCAAAATTATGCGTATGCATGGTATCCAGCATGGTCTTCCACTCCTGGTTCTGCAGCTTCGCCTCTACGCCGAGATTTTTCTTCCACATCGAACTGGCGGCGATAGCAATGCGCTGGTGCGTCTCCGAGGTGTTATACAGCAGATTAAAGACCAGCGGATGGCTTTCATTAAAGCCCGCCTCGTTAAGCAGTTTTTTTGCCTCGGCAATGCGTTTGTCGCGCGGCCAGCTGGCGTAATCCGGTTGTTTCAGCGTGACGCCGCCGATATCGGGCTGGCTAATCAGCCATGCCGGACGTTGTCCCTGCCCCATCACCTTATCGGCGATGATATCTTTATCCAGCCCCATGTTGAGCGCCCGGCGCACTCGGGGGTCATTAAAGGGCGGTTTAGTGGTATTCAGTTCGTAATAGTAGGTCGCCAGCTGTGGCGCAACGTTCAGCTGCGAGCCCATCGTTTTCTTGAGTAACGCAAACTGGTTCACCGGCACCGTATAAACAATATCTATCTCACCGGCTTTATAACGATTCACATCCGCCGCTTCGGAAGTAATCGGCAGATAGGTCACTTTATTGATTACCGTATGTTCATTATCCCAGTACTTAGGATTGCGTTGCGCCACGATGCGCTCGTTGACGACCCACTTCGACAGCGTGTAAGGGCCGCTGGTGACAATATGTTCCGGTTTAGTCCATTTATCCCCAAAACGCTCCACCAGCACCTTATCAATAGGCACCAGCGACGGGTGAGCAAGCATCGCGAGGAAGGCGGCGTTAGGCTGGTTTAACGTGACCTGCAGCGTGGTATCGTCCAGCGCTTTTACGCCGAGAGTTTCCGGCGGCTGTTTCCCCTCCGAGATATCGCGGGCGTTAACAATATGCATATTGCCCGGATAGCTGGCGTACGGCGAAGCGGTGGTCGGTGTGACCAGCCGCTGCCAGCTCCAGACGATATCCTGCGCGGTAATCGCTGAACCATCGGACCAGGTGATCCCCGGACGCAGATGGAAAGTCCAGATGAGGTTATCTTTATTCTCCCACTTCAGCGCCAGCCGCGGCTGAATCTCGCCCTGCGGCGAAACGCTTACCAGCCCTTCGAACAGATCGCTAATGATATTAAACTCGACGTCGCTTTCGACCTTATGCGGGTCGAGCGAAGCGGGTTCATTACCGTTGTTCCTGACAAGCTCCTGTTTTGCTGCAAGTTCGGTACCCTGCGGGACCTGGGCGGCCATTGCCGTGGCGGCGCTGCCGAGTAAACCCAAAACCAGTAATGCGTGTGTGATGTGGTTATATTGTTGTCGTTTCATTTCCCTTGCCTTTATGCTTCGTTGATACCCCTTCCACACTTAGTCGCTGACTGGCAATAAGGCAATATTTTTCAGTGACCTATAAGATTCAGATCTGCTTTCCGCCGCTGAACGCATAAACATACTGCATTAATCTGTTTTACCAGAATAAAACGCTGCCCCACCGATACCGGGATCTGAGTAAAGATGGGTAAAAGCATTATGGCTTTCGGCTCGCTTTTCTTATGCTTCATAACTAATTACATCTGTCATAAGAGAGTGACTCATGGATCGTATAATTACCTCATCGCGTGACCGTTCATCGCTGCTCAGCACGCACAAAGTTCTGCGTAACACCTATTTTCTGCTCAGCCTGACGCTGGCGTTTTCGGCGATCACCGCCACCGCCAGTACCATGCTGATGCTGCCGTCTCCGGGCCTTATCCTCACCCTGGTGGGTATGTATGGTCTGATGTTCCTGACCTACAAACTGGCTAATAAGCCAAGCGGTATTCTGGCGGCCTTCGCCTTTACCGGCTTCCTCGGCTACATTCTGGGGCCAATGCTGAACGCTTACCTGTCCGCAGGCATGGGCGATTTGATCGGCCTGGCGTTGGGCGGCACCGCCCTGGTCTTCTTCTGCTGCTCGGCTTACGTGTTGACGACGCGCAAAGACATGTCCTTCCTCGGCGGCATGCTGATGGCGGGCGTGGTGGTCGTTCTGATTGGTATGGTGGCGAACATCTTCCTGCAGCTGCCGGCTCTACATCTGGCCATCAGCGCGGTGTTCATCCTTATCTCTTCCGGCGCGATTTTGTTTGAAACCAGCAACATCATCCGCGGCGGCGAGACCAACTACATTCGCGCCACCGTTAGCCTGTATGTTTCGCTGTACAACATCTTTGTCAGCCTGCTCAGCATCCTCGGCTTCGCCAGCAGAGACTAACCTTCTCTCCTGCAACACCAGGCCTCGCTTATGCGGGGCCTTATTTTTTGCTACACTGCGCGCAGTTTCCGCATTATGTGAAAAATCATGTTTATCTTTGAAGGCAGTGAAATAGAGACCGATAGCGAAGGCTATCTGAAAGAGACGACTCAGTGGAGTGAAGCGATGGCGGAGGTTATCGCCGCTCAGGAAGGGATCAGCCTGTCCGTCGAACACTGGGAAGTAGTGCGCTTCGTGCGCGATTTTTATCTGGAGTTCAACACTTCGCCAGCCATCCGTATGCTGGTCAAAGCCATGGCGAATAAATTCGGTGAAGAGAAAGGCAACAGCCGCTATCTGTACCGGTTATTCCCCAAAGGGCCGGCCAAGCAGGCGACGAAAATCGCCGGCCTGCCGAAGCCTGTAAAGTGCATTTAATAGAGAATAGCGAATTTTTGCCACTCTCTGGTGGGTTGATGGGGCTCAGTTAACACCCTGTCGACCCTTGCGCTACGCGGCCCGCCGGCCTTAAGCCAGGCAATCAGTTTTTCCACCTGCTCCGCTTCCCCGCAGGCCAGCACTTCTACGCTGCCATCATCCAGATTTCGCGCATAACCGGTCAGCCCCAGCTGCAGCGCTTCACGCTGCGTTGAATAGCGGAATCCCACGCCCTGGACGACTCCGTGAACCCACGCCATCGTGCATACCTTCGCCATTATTACCCCCTCAACTGCGCTATCCTGATGCAGAGAATAGCAAATTCCCACCAGCATACTCACTTTTGCCTGACGCTAAAACATCCGCCCGGCGGCGGCAGGAATGGTGCTTGCCCCTGCCAGTTATGCTAATCTACGCGCCATTTTTCGGTGCCGACACTCCGTCGCTTAAAGGTAGCTCCATGACAGATTCCATTATCCCCCGCTTAGTATTAGCCAAAGGACGCGAGAAATCCCTGCTGCGTCGCCATCCATGGATTTTCTCCGGCGCCGTCGCCCGGATGGAAGGTAAAGCTCGCTCCGGCGAGACGATCGATATCGTTGATTCGCAGGGGAAATGGCTTGCTCGCGGCGCCTATTCGCCCTCCTCGCAGATCCGCGCCCGCGTCTGGAGTTTCGATCGTCATGAAGCTATCGATAATGCTTTTTTCGAGCGTCGCCTGCAGCAGGCGCAAACCTGGCGTCAATGGCTGGCCGAACGCGATGGTCTTGACAGCTATCGTTTAATCGCCGGGGAATCCGACGGCCTGCCAGGCGTGACAATCGATCGCTTTGGCGATTTCTTCGTCCTGCAGCTGTTGAGCGCCGGCGCGGAATATCAGCGTGCGGCCATCGTCAGCGCTCTGCAGACCCTGTTCCCGCAATGCTCGATCTACGATCGCAGCGATGTGGCGGTACGTAAAAAAGAAGGATTGGACCTGGCGCAAGGCCCGGTGGTAGGCGAACTGCCGCCAGCGCTACTGCCCATTACCGAACACGGTATGCAGCTGCTGGTAGATATTCAGGGCGGCCATAAAACCGGCTACTATCTCGATCAGCGCGATAGCCGTCTGGCGACCCGCCGCTACGTCGCCGATAAGCGCGTCCTCAACTGCTTCTCTTATACCGGCGGATTCGCGGTTTCTGCGCTGATGGGCGGCTGCCGCCAGGTCACCAGCGTTGATACCTCACAAGAGGCGCTGGATGTCGCCAGACAGAACGTTGAGCTCAATAAGCTGGATCTGTCGAAAGCCGAATTCGTACGCGACGACGTGTTCAAACTGCTGCGTAAATATCGCGATCAGGGGGAAAAATTCGACGTCATCGTCATGGATCCGCCGAAATTCGTCGAAAACAAAAGCCAACTGATGGGCGCCTGCCGCGGTTATAAAGACATTAATATGCTGGCGATCCAGCTGTTGAACCCAGGCGGCGTACTGCTGACTTTCTCCTGTTCCGGCCTGATGACCACCGATTTATTTCAGAAAATCATCGCCGACGCCGCAATAGATGCCGGGCGTGATGTACAATTTATAGAGCAGTTCCGTCAGGCTGCCGATCACCCGGTGATTGCAACCTACCCGGAAGGACTGTATCTGAAAGGGTTTGCCTGTCGCGTCATGTAACTTGAAAAGCGGAACATCGCCCACACATTATTCTCATGACTCAAGAACATTTGAAGATGATGGATACAGTGGGCGCCAGCGTTTCCCGGGAGGTGACTATGATTGCCAGCAAATTCGGTATCGGCCAACAGGTTCGCCATACGCTACTCGGCTACCTTGGCGTAATCGTTGATATCGATCCAGAGTATTCGCTTGACGAGCCCGCCGCGGATGAAATCGGCGCCAACGATGAACTGCGCGCGGCCCCCTGGTATCATGTTGTGATGGAAGATGAGGACGGCCAGCCGGTCCACACCTACCTCGCGGAAGCGCAGCTCAGCAGTGAAGCCAGCGATGAACATCCCGAACAGCCGTCGATGGACGAACTGGCGCAGACTATCCGTAAGCAGTTGCAGGCGCCGCGTCTGCGTAACTAAGCCCTCCGCGCCGCCCCGATGGGCGGCGTGTTTCCACGATCGCTCTTAATGCTCAACCTCTGCGTCAGCTAAAGCCTGACAAATCGCGCCGTTAAACTGCGGGGCCTGTTGTTGAGCTTCTGACCAACGAGTATTAGCGACATTCAGCTGTCTTGACTGCGCAGCGCTATTGCGGGACAGCTGATTAAAGAAAGGCTGTAGCATTCCTCCCCCGGCAACGTCCTGCGCAATCAACACCGTAGAACCATCGCTGTAGCGAAAACGCTGAGCAGCGGCAGGCAGCGCGACGCTGGCAAATCGCGCCGCCGCGACGCTTGCCCAGTAGTTGGCCGCAGAGTAGCCGCGCGAGAAGTTACTTTCACAGGCCGGTAACACGGCCAGACGACGGGTATTTTTCTCTGGCGCTTTAAAACTATTTTCCATCCAGCGCGCCATTCCTTCCAGATACCATCGTTGTTTAAACACCGCGTAACCATATTGATAAAGATGGAAAAACTCATGAGCCGGTGTGACGTTACGGGCTGGATCTAGCGCAGCATTCAGCACAAACTTCAGGCCGCAAGGTATCTGCCTGCCATCGCCCATCGTTTCTGAAGCGACGCGGTCGAAGGCAAGGCCGTTACCTTTTGGCAAAGTCAGCACATAAATGTTGATTTGCCGCGCCTGTGCGTAAATTTTCTGCTGTAGCGGAAAGCGTAATCCCAATACCGTGGAGTAGAGATATTTAGCGGCCTGTAGCTGAACGGCAATATCCTTAATGCTGTCGGGAACACCGCTACCCGAACTGTCGTACTGAAATTTAAGGGCATCAGGCCCCTGCAGGCTATAAAAAATGTGGAACTCATCTTCGACATATTCTTTTTCAAGAACATGCTTAAGTAGTATCGAACCTTTAACACAGCGCGATACCTGCACCATTTCTTCCGCGGAGGCTGAAGGGAGACAAGACATCGCCAACCAACACGCTGCTATTGATGTCGCCCATGATTTTACTGGTTGCATAGCGCCGCCTCCCCCGACATGCTCCGCCCCGACATCATATGCTCGCCGGGGCGGCAGTCGTCTTACACTACCCGTTCTTTGAGAGAAACCACGTTCGGCCCCTGTTGGCCCTCAGCGCTTATCCGCTGTTCATTCTGCTGCAACCACTGCTCCCAGCGTTGGGCAATCGCATTGGCGCAATAACGTCGCGCGTTACGCAGGGCGGCAGCCTGCATCTCTTTTTGTAGCGCCTTGTCAGAAATAACCTGTACCAACGCCACCGCCAGCGCATCTTCATCACCGTATGGCACCAGGATCCCGGCCTGTCGCTCCTGCAGAATATCGCGCGGGCCATATTTTATCGCAAAGCTGATGAGCGGCGTGCCGTACGCCATCGCCTCAACGGCTGACAAGGATTGCCCTTCCTGATTTGAGCACAATACCGTGCAGCAGGCGGATTTATGTACTGTGGCAATATCTGAGGTAAAGCCATTAATGGAGATGATGTCCTCCATTTTCCACGCTTTTATCTGATCGCTGAGAGTACGGCGTAACGGCCCAACGCCATAGGTATGCAGTCGCGCACCAGGAAGCTGCGCCGCTACCTTGCGAAAGGCGTTAAACAACATCATGTGCTGCTTCTCTTCCGAGTAACGCGCCAGGTAGATAACGGTTTCAGAGGGATCCTTTTGCGGGTTTGCCGGAATTTTGCTGTCATCCATATGATTAGGGATGACGGTCAGACGTTCGCCGGGAAATCCTTCATGCTGTAAGTCCTGCCACTGCTCATCGGTGAGAACGATTAAGCGGTCAACCAGTTCCGGTTGCTCAATTAAGTGGCGGTAGGAGGCTTTCACTACGCCATTAAGCAGCTGATGATGGGAGTGGATAATCGCGCTCAGCGTGCAGTCTATCCGCTGTGCCGGACGAGAACAGACAAACGCTTTCCAGGCTTTATTTTTATCGACGATAAAATGCCAGCGGCGCTCGTCGGGCAGCATCATCTCCAGCATCCACGAGAAGAACGCCTCCTGCTGGTTGAAGGATTTAACGTCGCCGTCAGGCAAGGCAACATCGATACGGGCAATTTGCAAATTCGCTTTTCTTTCGTCGAAATATTTGCGCAGCAGAACATTGCCGGCGTCATCGACATAATCCTCCACCAGCTGTCCCTGCGGGCGTAGCTGATAGTTATTTTTGCCGACCGAGGCCTGGGCCTTCGGCGCGATAGCCTGTCGGAGCTCAACCTCACCTTTAAGCGCAGGCAGCGGGATAATTTTCCCCGCTGCGAAGCTCGTCACTAAAGCCTCGTAGAGGTTATAAACCGGCACCTCTTCCGGCAACGCGCCGCGCGCCTTTAACGCCTTGACCGCGACATGCAGTTCCGGATCCCACATTGCGGTGATAAGCCAGGGCACAGTCTGCAGGTGCTCGACGAACAGCTTCGCACGCCGGGTGGCGGCGACTTCAATACCGTTGCCAACATCACGCAGGTTCTCTAACAAAAATACCGTTGTCCCCCGGCGTTCGGGAGGCGCAACCGCAGGAATTGACTGGCGCATAGTCGCCGCCTGATAATATTTTTGATAGGCAATATAGCCAGACAGATAGTGCTCAACGTCATCAATACGCACGCGGTAGCTGTGGTGGCGAATAAAGAAGCTGTTGACGATACGCGCCGGGTTTTTAAAGAACATCGCCAGTTCCGGCCAGAAGAAACCATCCAGCAGGTAGCGCGCACGACACTCCAACGCCTGATAGAACTTTTCTTTATCAAACCCTTCAAGTAAATGACGTTGCGCCGGCGAAGCGTCAAGGCGCGCAATCATCTCTGCTGCCGCCATCATCAGCTCCAGCAGCGTCGGATAGGTTGTCACGCGCTGCAGTACGAAATCCAGATGTCCACGCACGTTATCCAGCCCAAAGCGAAAATAACGTTCTTCCGGACGAAAACGCGTCAATTCGTTAACACAGTAACTCAGCCAGTGGTCGTGATGCTGCCAGTGCTGTTGCCGAATGAAGTATTCGAACGCTTTTTCAACCATCGCCAGCCACTGCGGCATTTGCGTCAGGCTATACAAACGCATCAACGCGAACGCCGCCTCGCCATCGTAGTAGATAATACGATGCTTAGCCTTCAACGAGAGGTCGTGACTATTGAGAACATGGACAAACTCGCCGCTCTGCGCATCCTGCATAAATGCAATGCCGGCGGCCAGTTGCGCCATTAATTCCAGGTGCTGCTGGTCGCCTGTCGTTTCCGTGTATTTGACCAGCGCCAGAATACTCACCGCATTGCCGCCGAGTTTAATTTCATTATCGACATCACACAAAAATGCCGCCTGTTGCCCATCGTCAAGGGTACGCACAGAAATAAGATTGGTAACCAGGTAACCAATCGCTCGATCGATCGCCTGGCGCAGGTGCGGTTGCCTGGTTGCTTCCCATGCTTCAATTAACGAATAGGTCGAACTGGCATGACGCAAGGCGTTATAGGATCGTACAGGACGATCGAAACAGGGAAACCAACCGTAGTAATAAAGTCCATCTTTTTTCACCTGACGAGCTAAGTAATCGCTACCTTTTTTGATCACTTCCGCCAGCCAGTTTTTTTGCCATTCTTCGCCGATAACGCGGTAGCCTGAACTGCGGCCGCTGTGCTCAATCAGCCTGGCGCCGCTGCGGTCGCAGAATACCGCGCGGGTTTTGAAACGCCAAAGTATCTGCTGTGGTGCATCCGGCCAGCTCAAACTTTGTTTAAAGCGTCGTTGGCCATAGTTTTCAAGATTGATGCCATTTGGCGCCGCGACACCGTTATCTCCGTCATACAATAAGGCATTCGCCGCAATTTCCTGTTCGAGGATCGCCTGAGTAAATTGCGCATCGAAAGAAAGGCCAAAGCGGAAATAATTGCGTTTGGTGATGCTGAGTTTCTTCTGTAGATTTTCCCAGCTGAGTTTTTCAACGCTATCGACAATATCAATACGCAACCACTGTGGTTCGTTGTCTTGTTTTTTGCGCCACTCCTGCAGGGCTCTGGCGCCAGCAAGCCAGGCTTGATCAAAACTGGCCGCCGCTGCGACCTGGACATGCGCCCGCTCCTTACCATCACTCACGCTAAAAAAGATAACCCACCCGGGATAATCAGCAGGCAGCGCGGTCGTTTTTAATGGTCTGCTCTGAAAGCAGGCCTGTTGTAATAAATCGCTTAATGCCATCTCAAATCTCCATACGTTGAAAATTTCACCAAACATGAAGCCAACTTGTGGGTATTACCTTTCTCTCAGCGCCTCTTTTGCTCGATTAAATGGTTTCACCAGATAATCCATTACCGTCTTTTCGCCGGTTTTAATATCAACAGTGGCGATCATTCCCGGACCGATTAAAAAACGCTTACCGTGTTTATTTTCCAGATAGTTATGATCGGTACGGATAAACACCCGATAGTAATAAAGATCGGGTTTTGCCTCGTCCTGAATAGTATCGGGAGAAATGGTCTCAACGACCCCATTAAGCGCGCCGTAGATGGCATAATCATAGGCGGTGATTTTCACCAGCGCCTTCTGATCGGGATGAATAAAAGCGATATCGCGGGGCGAAATACGCGCTTCAATTAATAAGCGGCCATCGATCGGCACGATGTCCATCAGTTCGCCGTTCGGGGCAATAACGCCGCCAATGGTGTTGACCTTGATATTTTTGACGATCCCCTGCACAGGCGAGCGAACGGTCAGCCGGGCGACGGAATCCGCCCGCCCTTTAATGACTTCGGCAAGACTGGCTACGTCGGCATTGGCTTTCGATAACTGTTCGCGGGCATCGACGTAGTAGCGGGTGTTGAGATCGATTTTCTTTAACTCAATATCGGCAGCCTGTTGGCGCAAACGCAGCACTTCCACATTACTGGCAGCGCCGGTTTTAGCCAGCCTTTCGTTGATAGCCAACTCGCTTTTCACCAACGACAGCGACTGCTCAAGCTGGCGCATCGATTTGGTTAGCTGGTCCCGTCGGCTATGATAGAGGCGGGTTTCTTCCGCCAGTAACCCCGGCCAGGCCTTAAGAGAAGGAGGAAAAATCAGCGGTTGGTTATTAACTTCGGCGGTAAGGCGAATGCTTGCTGCCAGTGAAGCGCGATATTTCGCCTGGCTCTCGCCGACGTTCGATTCGCTACGGGTAGGGTCAAGCCGCGCGACGACCTGCCCGGCCGCCACCCTGCTCCCCTCGCGGACGTTGAGCTCGGTTAAGATCCCGCCATCAAGGGTTTGTAGCACCTGCTCACGAGAGCTTGGGATCACCTTACCTGTCCCGGTCGAAACCTCGTCCAGGGTCGCAAACCACGCCCATACGCCGGTCACTACCATTAGCAGCGCCAGCAGGAGAATTAAGCGGCGCGATTTGACCAGTTCAGCCTCATCCCGTTCATTATCGACCATGTCAGAAACCGGATCGGCATCCTGCGCCAGTGGGAGAATCGCGTCGGACTTATTCATATATTCACCACCTGGCCACGCGCTTTTTCTTGTTCAAAGACCGTCGCTTTAGGTTTATCCAACGCCAGTTGCCCATCCTGGATAACCAAAATACGATCGACAATGCTCAGTACCGCCGCTTTATGGGTAGCAATAATCAATGTACGTTCGCCCACCCAATGCGCCAGTTGCTCGACAAACGCTTTTTCGGTGCGTTCATCAAAGAATGAAGTCGGCTCATCCAGCAAAATAATATTGGGGTCGCGCAGCAGAGAGCGCGCCAGCAGCAATGATTGCCGTTGCCCGCCGGAAAGGCCAAGGCCCCCTTCCATCACCAGATGCTCAAGCCCCATGGGCAGTTTACTGACGAACTCCATCGCCCCGCACAGTTCCAGTACCTTCACCAGTTCGTCATCACTGGCCATTGGCCTTCCCAGCGTTAAATTTTCCCGTAGCGTTCCGTGGAACAGACGAGCTTCCTGGGTCAGCAAAGTCGCATTGCGGCGAATATCCGCCAGATCGATTTGCGGCAGGGCAAGATCGTCGAGCCGCAGCTCACCGGATGCCAGCTCAACGTTACCCATCATCGCCTGCAATAGCGTCGATTTGCCGGCGCCGATGCGTCCGAGGATAGCGATTTTCTCCCCGGCCTTAATCGATAACTGCTTAATACGCAGCGGAATGGGGCCGTTGTCCTTGCCGTAGCGAAACTCAGCGTTGCGAAACTCATAGTTGCCGTGCAGCACAGCGCGGTGGATGCGCGGCTCATCCTGCCCGCCTTCTACCGGCAGCGCCATCAGATTATCCAGACTGGCTTTCGCCACCTTCACCTGCTGCCAGCGCGCCAATACGCCGCAGAGCGCGGTCATTGGCGCCACCATCCTGCTTGACAACATTGACGCCGCCACCATCGCGCCGGTTGTAATGTCGCCATTAATCACCAGCGGCGCGCCGACCACCACCACCGTGGCGTACAGCAGATTCTGGATAGACATCCCCCAGCTCACCAGGCCGTGGGTGACTTTGCGGGTTTTTACCCCCGATTCTGCGGTGATAGCCACATAGCTATTCCACTGCTGCAGAAAGCGGCTTTCCGCCTGCATCATTTTGATATCCGGTAGGCCCTGAATGCTTTCCACCAGAATGGCGTTTCGTAGCGTGCTTTCGTGTTGATTCTTGTTAGCCAGTTCGGCCAGTTTCTTTTGCAATAAAAATCCCGGAAGCAGCATCAGGATCGTCGCGACCGGCGCGATCCAACTCAACCAAGGCGAAACAATGAACAGTACCAGTTGGAAAAGGATGAAAAACGGCAGATCGGCAATAACCGTCATCATGGTTGACGTCATCATTTCCCGTACCTGCTCGAGCTCGCGTATCTGTGAAATAAAACTGCCAGTAGAACGCGGAACCGCTGAGTTTTTTAGCCGCAGCGCGTGACCAAATACACGATCGGAAATACGAATATCTCCGCGTTTGCCAAGTAGGTCAGTAACGTGTCCACGTGTAATTTTGAGAATAAAGTTGAATACTGCAGCGATTAATACGCCGCTGAATAAAACGTATAAGGTGGGATAAGACTGCGCCGGGATCACCCGGTCGTACACCTGCATCGAAAATAGAATGCCGGCCAGAGCCAGTACATTAATTGCCAGCGATGCCAGCATGACATGCATATACGGGCGGATATCTTTGAGAACGATTTTGCGCAGCCAGTCCGGCTGAAAGCGCGCAAGATAACTTTCAGTTCGGATATCTTTTTCGGGCGAAGCTGGACGAAATGCAACGGTAAGCTCAATCTCAGCCAATAATGCGTCCAGCGGCCACTGGCTGAGTAAGGTGAGCTCTTTGACAAAACGGATGCCAACTAAATTATTAAGATCAAAGCTTTCGATAATACCAATCTGCCCATCTTTAAGCTGAACGACTAGCGGCAAGCGCCACGCCGACATACGCCGGTCGTTGCCGTTGAGAAATTGACAATGCAAACCGGCGTGCCGACAGAGATGTTTAAGCGCATCAGGCAGTGTTTTCTGCGTCGCCCACTCCGCCGCCGCATGCAGCGTCCCCGGCGAATAGCTCTGCCGATAATGGCTGGCGACAAAAGCCATCGCGTTAGCCCAATCCAGAAGATGGGGAATATCGCTGTGATGAGGTTGTTCGCTCATGGGCGGATCTCCACACCCTGGATGCTTTGATTATCCAGAGCAAAAACGGAGCGCATCTTTCCAGTACTGAACAGACAGTCCAGCTCCAGATTACGCAGTTGTGCTTCAGTTAACACCTGGCTGAATTGCGCCTGATAGATTTCCTGATCGACGTTAAGCAGATCCAGTAGCGGACGCGTACCCAACTGCAGATATTGATCTTGATAGAGCGCGCGAGTTTGCTCGCCAAGTTGCTGCTGGCGGCGCTGGATACTGATGGATTGTTTAAGATTCAGCGCCTCATCGCGCGAGGCGCTTAATTTCTGACTGGCATCGAGTTGGGCGTTTCTAATCCCGGCGTTAGCCGCAGATAAAATTTGCTGCGCCGCTTCGCGGGAGGCCGTTAATGCCCCCCCCTGGTAGATTGGCATTTCCACTTTGACCCACGCCGAATATTGCGTTTTATTTAACACGGCGCTGTTGGCGTAATTATCATTCAGATAATGCGTCACCTGGGGTTCCAGAGAGATGGTCGGTAGCATTTGCGCTGTCGCGTTATCGAGCTGCGCCTGCGCCTGCGTGGCTTGCGCTAAAGCGGCCAGCACAGCGGGTACGGCACGATAATCAATTTTACTTACGGCACAGGCCGCATCCATATCCTGCGGCACGCCGTCAGTCACGGAGGTAATACTGCCAAGCCCAAGATAGGTGGCCAGAGTCGCTTTCCAGCGTTCGAGCGCCGCCTGATATTGGATAAGCGTCGCCTGCGCTCCCTCAACGCGAGTGTCAGTCTGCACAACATCAGAGAGCGAAGTTGCCCCGGCATCGTTACGCTGGCGGATCAGATCGCCAATTTGTTTTAGCGAATCAACTTGTGCCTGAGCGATTTTCACCAGCTTCTGGTAGCCCTGCATCTGCACCACCGCGCCAGCAGTATCATGGGCCACCTGGTCGATATTAAGCATCACCATCGCCTGCTGCTGGGCAACGGCGGCATCTGCCGCTCTGACCGAGCTTGAGACTTTGCCGAAGTCGTAGAGCATTTGTGAAACAGAAACAACTAATGAGGGTGAATAGCCGGAATCGGAGTATGAATTACTATAACCATTATTCATCCCCGCGTTCACCTGGGGATAATATTTGGCTTTAGCTACATCCACGCGCTGCACCTGTTCCTGAAGTTTACTCACCTGCTGAGTAATCGCCGGGTGCCAGTTGACCGCTGATTTTACCGCGGTGGCAATATCTAACGGGCCGGTTAAATGACTCTGCGGATTGATGAGATCCTCAGAATATCCGGCGACCTGTTGGCTATCGTTTAATCTCTGAGTACTAATGTTAGTCGGCGGAAATGAAAGCTCTTCCGCATCAGCCGTTAATATTACGCTTAACGACAGCAAAATTGTGCTGAACCTGTAAACGCTGACAATCCCTTTTTGTTGAAATAGACGCATAAAATTACCCTTCAGAAAGCATACTGAAAATATGGATATACTCTTTTCGCATCATTCTTTTTATTTAACGATTGCCCATCGTTTCCGGGGTTGTTTTTCGTCGTTTCACCTCCAGCGTATAAAGCCATAATGGCGGCGCCTCCCTGCGCCACCCGTGATATGGCCTGATTTTAGTGCGAGTTATTGGTATCAATCAGCTCGTCGAGCGAATTGATATGGACCCCCTGCAGCGTGATTAACGTCGCTGGCTGGTGCGTCGTTCCACCCGAACCATCGCGGTCGATAGACACCACCGTATTACCGCCGACATAGCTCAGCGTAATATAGTTACCCAGCGTATCACTGGATCCATTCCAGCCGACCAGCAGCGCAGAGACATCGATATGGTCTCCCTGGGCGACCGAGAAATCGTTCCAGGTATCGCTGCCGTTGCCCCCCGTGTTGTCATCCGCCAACAGGTTATAGACCACCGTATCGGCGCCAACTCCCATGCTATAGGTGTCATCGTAAGCCGTACTGTGAATGCTATCGTCATTGACGCTGCCGGCAATCTGCGGATGGAGATCGATGGTCAAATTCGCCGTCGAACTACCGCCATCACTACTAATAAGCGTGTAAGTAAACGTCTCCTTAGCCGTAATGGCATCAGTATTGATACCGCTATTCAGCTGATAGGTATAACCTCCCTGCCCATCAATGGTCAGCGTTCCATATTCACCATACAGCACCGCTTTCCCGTTAGTCGCGCTGGTTCCTGTGTCGTTGGTCAAGGCTCCATCAGTATGGAATGTCCAATGCGTCACGACACCCAGATTGTTTTCCCCCGTTATCGTGAACCCGCTATGCAATGATCCAAGCGTATCCTGAACCCCGTCTGCGCCAGAACCGTCGAGGATATTGCCGGCCACAGATTGCGCGGCCGTCAGATGCGCATCGGTATGAATCTCGGTTCCCGTCACGCTCGCCGCCAGGTTGTATGTCATTGCCGGTCCAGCCTGCATCGTATGACTAATACTCAGAGTATAATCACCTGCGGCAAGTTGTACCGGAGTAGTTCCATTAACCAGGTTAAGCGTCACAGTGTCCGTATCCGTTGTCGGGCTTATGATGGGGACACCATCCAGAGCCATACTCAAAGGCCCGCTCCAGACCGTCACATCAGTCATTACCCCGTCAACCATCACATGATGAACCAATGTGACTGTCCCTGAGAGATCGCCGTTCAATACAGTCAAGCCACTAGTCCTGGTGCCACTCAGATTTAGGGTGATGGAAGCGTTATCCACTTCCCGGCCTTCAGCGACGGTAAAGTTCTGGCTTGTAACTTTAGTCGTCGATGTCGTATTAGCCGCTACTGCTGCATTTGTTACCGCAAGATTACTGACGCTTTGCGTCCAGGTAACCGACTGCATTGCCGTTGCCACCGACAGGGAGGCGATATCATCAACCGCTATCGCTGGCGTTGACTCAATGTTCATCGTCAGCGTTGTCGACGATGTATGACCCAGCGTATCCGTTATCGTATAGGTGAAGACATCACTCTGACCCACACCGGTTGTTCCATTAGCATGATAACTATAGCTACCATCAGACTTGATAGTCAGAGTACCGTAGGTGCCGTTAATCGTGACGCCGCCGGCAGTGACGGTCTCGACCTGCGATCCAAACTGGATGCTGCTTACGGTAATTCCATTACCTGTATCGCCAACATCGCCATCGCTATCGGTGTGCAGAACATTCCCCGTCACGTATTTAGTCGAATCAGTCACCTCCATACTAATGCTGGTGCCCAAATTCAGATTCAGTATCGAACCAATCAATCCTCCAGTCGTCGGCGACGAAATAACGACCATATAGTTACCGGCACCAATTTTTTCGAACTCACCGCCACCCGCGTACTGCAGGCTTAATCCAAGGAGCCCCTGCGGTGTTGCCGAAATTCCATCCTTAATGACGCCGACAATCTGGTTGGTATCGGTATTCACCAGGATAAGATCCAGAGTGACCGCGCCAAGCGCCACGCTTAAGGTTGTTGACCCCGAAACGGCCAGGGTGACATCCTGTTCAGTCCCGTCGGCTACGGTAAATTTAAAGCCATTTGTCGGCAGCGCGACATTCACCGTATTGAGTAAGGAAAGTCCAGCCAGTTGAACGACATTACCTCCCTGTATATCAATATTGTCATCGACATTCCCGACGTAGTAAGCCTGGGTATCCGGATTGGCCTGGGCCGATTCAACCTCCTGGCCAATATTGATGGTCAGTGTGGTGGTTGATTGCACGCCATTGCTGTCCGTAATGGTGTATGTGAATACATCCGCATTACCTGCCGAACCCGCCTTACCAGACGCCTGATAGGTATAGCTACCGTCAGCATTAATCGTCAGTACGCCATAGGCCCCCGTTACTGATATTGTGCCGCCGTTGACTGAGTGAGGTTCACCCGCCGCAGATGTCGCGGTGACAGTGGTAACTGACAGACCCGTACCGCTATCAGCCATGTCGCCATTTTCAGAACCCTCCAGCACGTTGCCGGTGACGGTGCTTCCGCTATAACCCAACGAATCGGTTACCGTTGCCTCGACAAAGGTGGCTACACCCGCTCCCGCGAGCGTATTAATCAAGCTAACCAATACCCCATCAGAATTCGGTGAGGAAATCGCCAACGCATAGTTTCCTGCCGGTAAGTTCTCGAAGGATGCCGTACCGCTATAAACCAGCCCGCCAAGTAATGTCGCGCTGATATTCACACTTCCAGGGTCAATTGCGACCACTCGTCCAGTTGCGACATCAATCACCGAGAGGTCGGCCGTCAACGTATTTCCAGCCCCCAACAGATTGACTATCGAAGTTAGCAGTCCGCCGGTTGAAAGCAGTGACACGCCGCTGACATCAACAGTCATATTTTCTGTGGTGTTGTTATCCACGTTGAAGCGGAAACTACTGCCAGACAGCAGTGACACATTAATCGTGCTTAACAGCGAGACGCCAACCAACTGCGACAGATTACCTTCGGTACCATTAAGGTTGCCGTAATGCTGCACAACCTCAGAACTGTTGGTATCAGGTATTGCCTCAACAGAATCCGAGTCGCTGTCGGAGTCCGAGTCGCTGTCAGAATCCGAATCGCTATCCGAGTCAGAGTCACTGTCAGAATCCGAATCGCTATCCGAGTCAGAATCACTGTCAGAGTCGGAATCGCTGTCCGAATCGGAATCGCTGTCCGAATCCGAGTCGCTGTCAGAATCCGAGTCGCTGTCCGAGTCCGAGTCGCTGTCCGAGTCCGAGTCGCTGTCGGAATCGGAATCGCTGTCGGAATCCGAGTCGCTGTCGGAGTCGGAATCACTGTCAGAATCCGAATCGCTGTCCGAATCCGAGTCGCTGTCGGAATCCGAATCGCTGTCGGAGTCCGAGTCGCTGTCGGAGTCGGAGTCGCTGTCAGAGTCCGAGTCGCTGTCGGAATCCGAGTCACTGTCAGAGTCCGAGTCGCTGTCAGAATCCGAATCACTGTCAGAATCCGAATCACTGTCAGAATCCGAATCGCTGTCGGAATCAGAGTCGCTGTCAGAGTCCGAATCGCTGTCAGAATCGGAGTCGCTGTCGGAATCCGAGTCGCTGTCGGAGTCGGAGTCACTGTCGGAATCCGAATCGCTGTCGGAGTCGGAATCACTGTCAGAATCGGAGTCGCTGTCGGAGTCCGAGTCGCTGTCAGAATCGGAGTCGCTGTCGGAGTCCGAGTCGCTGTCGGAATCGCTGTCGGAGTCCGAATCGC